>CDYU01057021.1_pt1 | contig 25654 bp, 34 predicted proteins | sample 480701 | NCBI WGS metagenome assembly CDYU01 (sample SAMEA3182105, study PRJEB8094) | gut metagenome | biome: human; feature: gut; material: Stool; isolation source: human stools | place: Canada | collected 2013-02-26 | reverse complement strand
GTGCAAGGTTTTTGCGCAATTTTGCGAAAAAAACTTGCACCTGAATAATTCAAAAGTTTACACCAACATGCTCGAGTTAAGGTACCTTTGAATTGTTCAGCAGGCATTAATTAAAATATAATCGAAATATTTAAGAGATTTATTAAGAAATTGTAAATTAAAAGGTGCATTACCCTTATAAAACGATTACTTCAGCACCGTGCCGTCGGCAAGGGTAATGGTATGACCGTCAGAGTTTATTGTGCCGCCGAGCAGCGGTATCACGAAGGCAAAAATCATATAAAGGGAATAAACCTTATGGCTGAACAGCTCATATATCATTCCGTACACCGCACATAAAACCGATATAATAAGGTATGACCGCACGGTTTCGGCATATTTTTTTCTGTCGTCAACCGATGCAGACAATGTCGCTCACGCTCCTTTCCTTAATGCTTTTACCGTTTGTTGTGGGCTTATTTACCACCCTGCCGTTAAAATACATTGTCGATGAGCCGTCTTTAAGCTCTGAAAACGAAGAAGCGCTCTCCGATACCGTCGTGCCGTAAATAATTCCCCACAAATGCTTTTTCATTATCTCTGCCTCCTTTTCCTATTTTACAACCGAATCTCACACCGCAAATATTGAAGTTTCATTGGAGAATAAAATTTAAATGCCGCAGATATAAAAAAGTCTCCCTGACAGGGAGACCCGATTCACACACTCAAGTATTCGGTTTGTTGCTTTTGTAACGCAGATAATCCTCAAGAATTATAACCGCCGCCACCGCGTCAACCACCGCCTTGCGCTTTTTGCCGCGGGTATCGGTGTAATTAAGCGCAGTATGCGCGGAAATCGTGGTGCAGCGTTCATCCCACAGCACGGTTCTGATTCCGCAAAGCTTCTCTATCTGCTCCGCCGCCGCGGCGCATTCTTCGGCACGGCTTCCTGCGGTGCCGTCCATATTTTTCGGATAGCCCACCACGATCAGCTCCGCGCCGTAAAGCGACGCGCACTCGCAGATGCGCTTTATAAGCCGTTCCTCGTTATATTCGGTTATTACCGTTTTCGGAAACGCAAAGCTTTCTCCGGGGTCGGATACCGCGATTCCGGTTCTTGCCTTTCCGAGATCCGCAGACATTATTATCATTTTTCATCACCCATAAATGAGGAAAGTCTGCTGCGCTTCGGAATCAGCTCTTCGGGCAAATGCGAAGAATCGTTGTAAAATACAACTTCAACCTTATTATCCTTATTGAAGCGAAGCAATGTGACGGCGGTATTATCGCTCCAGCCCATTTCCGAAAGGCGGGTAATATCTCCGAGCAGCAGTCGACAGTGAAGGCAGCGCATAACGCCGCCGTGAGTTGCGCAGGCAACGGTTTTACCGTCATTTTCGGCAGCGATCCTTTTCACGGTATTCCATATTCGTTCGTAGGCATGCCGCATCGGCTTGCCGCCCTCGGGCGCGAAATCCTGCGGATGGTTGTCCCATGCATCGGCAAGCCCGGGCTCTGCGTTAAACGCCTCCTTAAACGGCTTTCCCTCAACAATACCGCCGCTCATTTCACGCAGGCCGTCATTGATTTCCGGCTTTAAATTCCTTTCGCCGATTATGGCAAGCGCGGTTTTGTATGCGCGTATCAGCGGGCTTGTATATACCCTGTCAAGCTTGATTTCCTCAAAGCGGCGTTTTAAATATTCAAGCTGCTTTTCTCCGGTTTCGCTTATATCAAGGTCAGTCGATCCCTGAAAAAGTCTTTTAACATTGCCCATTGCTTCGCAATGGCGCACCATATAAATATTTGTCATTTAATCACCTGTTAAGCATTATACCAAATATATGTTAAATAATCAACTGCAGAAAACTTTTTACTGCTTCAGGTTTACAATATAGTATACTGTTTTATTTCTCATAAATAAAATCAAGGCAAAAATCAACCGTGAAAGAAGGATATACGGCTTGCTTTGATATATGCTTTTAAAAACGGAGGTAACAAAATGTCAACAAAAGGAATAGACGTATCACATTATCAGGGAGAGATAGACTGGAAGAAGGTGAAGCCGCAAATAGATTTCGCAATCCTGCGTATGGGGCTCGGCGACGATATTAAATCGCAGGACGATAAGCAGTTTGAGCGGAATTATTCGGAATGCGTAAGGCTCGGCATTCCGTTTGCGGTCTACTTCTTCTCGTATGCCGTGAATAAGGCGAAGGTTGCAAAGGAAATTGCACATATCAAAAGGCTGCTTAACGGAAAGAAAATAAACGCCCCTGTCTACATTGACATTGAGAACACAAACGGCTTAAATTGGCGCACCATTTCAAACGCGGATTTGCTTTGCATTTTGCGGGAGTTTAATAAGCAGCTTAACACCCTCGGATATAAAATGGGAATATATTCTTCCCGCTCGGCTTTTTGGAACGAGAAGATGAGCGATAAATGGTATGACGGAATCAGCAAGTGGGTGGCGGAATACGGAGATAAGGTAAACGATTTCAACCGCCCCTACGATATATGGCAGCGCACTTCAAATGGGCGCATAGACGGCATAAGCGGCAATGTGGATATGAATGTAATGTATAACAGCATATTCACAGAGGAAAAGCCGAAGCCCGTCCCGAAGCCTTCAAAAATTGATGTTATCTATCAGGTGTGGGACGATGTTAAAAACGCATGGCTGCCGAATGTTAAAAACACCGAGGACTACGCGGGTATTTTCGGTCACGATGTATGCTGTGTGTTTGCAAATCTTTCAAAGGGCAATATAACCTACGCCGTGCATTATAAAGGCGGCAAATGGCTGCCCGAGGTCACAAACCGAAAGGACTATGCGGGGCTTTACAACAAGCCGATTGACGGCATTATGATGAAGACCGATACCGGCAGAATAATCCGCTACAGAGCGCACCTGCGCCGCAGTAATTGGCTGCCGTGGGTGACCGGCTATAACTCAAAGGACGGCAATAACGGCTACGCGGGTATTCTCGGTCGGGAAATAGATGCTATTCAAATAGAAGTGAGGTGATAAAATGAAAAAGATATTTACAAAGCAATGGTTTAAGGCGGCGGGAATCCGTTCGCTTAAAACGGTGTGTCAGACCGCCGTCGCCACCATAGGCACATCGGCGGTGCTTTCCTCTGTTGATTGGAGGGTGGTGCTTTCCGCCTCCTTACTTGCGGGGGTGCTGTCTGTCCTTAACAGCTTTGCGGGTCTGCCGGAGGTTACGGAGGAATAATAATCAGAAATCTCTCGCAGCTTTATGATATGCACCCCCAATACCGGACACCCGGTATTGGGGGTGCATATCATTTTAATGCGTGGGTAATTTTTATCATATTTTCAAAAAGGCTCATGCCCTTGAATCCTCGGACGGCGCGGGGGCGATATCGTCCTGCGCGTCCTTTATTATGCAATTAAGCAAAATGATCAGAAGCAGTATGAAAATGAAAGCGCAGATTAAAAAGCAGAAAAATATTAAATCCTTAAGGTAATCCATACGAACGGCATCTATAAATTCCGGAATTTTAAATGCAAAAATAATGCCTATTACCGAATCGATTATACACAAAGCCACCTTGAATATCCTGCATCTTTCAAAAGCCTTAATTGTAAAAAACCGTTTCATAACCCCGTTTCCTCCCTCATGCCGTTATACTTTAATTATCATTTTTAAAGACGAACGATCTGCCGTTTTATAATGCCTGCGAATCCGGCCTCATGCCACCGAACCACCGCTGTTAACGATTTTATTTTAGCATACATCCGCGAATATGTCAAGTGTACCGCGCCGGCACAAAAATATCCCCCTCAAGATGAGGGGGATTCAGTCTGTTAATAAACCCCAAAATTTGTATTTGCGGCGGTAACGCCGCATTTTTCGTTTTTCCGCTGACATGTGCGGCGGAAAAACACATTGTAAGCGAAAAACCGTTAAACAAGCGGTTTTTCAAGAACACTGGGGTGGTATTGGCGGGGATAGAGCGCAGTCCGAAAATCCATGATTTTCGAGCGAGCGGCATTCCCGTCCAAGAGCGTGTCGACTTTTTCGACACGCTCAATCCCCCTCAAGATGAGGGGGATTGAGCGTTGTTAAACCGAATACTTCTCGGCGTACATATTGAAATCATCAACAAAGGCGCCGGTTTCGGCATTTTTGATTTTCGCGAGGTACTTGTGCGCGTCCAGCTTATCACTCGGCAGCTGCATGGTGTAAACCGCAACATTCGAGCAATGGTCGGAAACGCGCTCGTAGTTGGTTAGCAGGTCGGTAAATACAAAGCCCAGCTCAATGGTACATTCGCCGCTTTGCAGCCTTGCAACATGGCGTGCTTTAAGCTTTTTATTAAGCGTATCTATAACCTGCTCGAGCGGTTCAACGTGAGAGGCAAGCTCTATATCGTCGTTTATAAACGAATCAACCGTCATATTGAGTATTTCGGTAACGGCGTTTGTTATAACCGCGATTTCTTTCTTTGCCTCATCTGAAAAATGAATGTTTTTATTGTGCATTTCCTCGGCAACCTTGCAGATATTAAGCGCGTGGTCGCCTATTCGCTCAAAGTCACCTATGCTGTGGAGCATGCGGGCTATTGAGTGCGAAAGATTTTCGGAAAGCTCATTGTTACTGAGTCTTACCAAGTAAGTGCCGAGCTTGTCCTCATATTTATCAATAAGCTCCTCGTTTTCGCGAATATACTGCGCGGTTTCGGCTTTGTAGGACGATATAAGCCCAATAGCCTTTGTAAGCGAATCTCTTGCGTGCTCCGCCATTTCGTTTGTAAGGCGGTGACATTCGGATACCGCAAGCGCGGTATTGTTGAACAAACGCTCGTCCAGAAAAACGGTATGCGTTTTATCGTTATCTCCCTTAACGGTAAGCTCGCACAGCTTGTATATAGCCTTTTTAAACGGAATAAGTACTATTGTGTTAACGAGGTTAAACAGCGTGTGGATAATTGCAACGCCGAACATAGAGACGGTCATTGATAAAACGCCCACGCCTACGGCTTTGAGTATGCAAAGAATTATCATACATACAACCGAGCCGAGCACGTTTACATATATATGCAGAGCCACAACACGCTTTGCGTTTTTGTTTGTTCCGAAGCTTGAAAGAAAGGCTGTAATGCATGTGCCGATATTGGCGCCCAGCACCAGCGGTATTGCCATTTCGTAGGTTATGGCGCCTGTAAGCGCCAAAGCCTGGACTATACCTATTGTGGCGGCGGAGGACTGAATTATTCCGGTGAAAAGAATTGAGATTAAAAGCGCTACTATTGGGCTGCTGAACGCCGTAAGCAGGCTTTGAAAGCCCTTCATTTCCTGCACGGAGTTCATTGAGTTGCTCATAAAGTCCATTCCTGTCATAAGAATGGCAAAGCCTATGAAAATAAGCCCGATATTTTTCTTCTTCTCTTCCTTTGAAATCATTCTGAAAAGAATACCGATAAACGCAAGCAGGGGGGCGAAAGTCATGGGCTTAAGCAGCGTCAGGAAGAAATTATCCCCGCCTATGCCCGCAAGGCTCAAAAGCCACGCGGTAAGGGTGGTGCCCACGTTTGAACCCATAACAACGCCGAAGGTATCGCAAAAATCGACTATGCCAGAGTTTACAAGACCCACAAGCATAACTGTCATAGCAGATGACGACTGTATTGCAATTGTTATTCCCGCACCGAGGAAAAAGCTTAAAAACGGGTTTCGGGTGACTTTTTTCAAGGTCTGCTCCAAGGTGCCGCCGGTCAGATTTTCAAGCCCGCCCGACAGCATTGACATTCCGTAAAGGAAGAACGCAAGCCCGCCGAAAAGCTCGGCTACCATTAAAAGTATAGTAGTTGAAGACATATTTTTTCCCCTGTTTTAGAATTTAACGGCTTCTGCAATGTACGCTTTCAGCTCGGATACCGGTATGCGCTTCTGCTCCATTGTATCGCGGTCGCGAACGGTAACGCAGTTATCCTCAACAGAGTCAAAATCGTAGGTTATGCAAATAGGCGTGCCTATTTCATCCTGGCGGCGGTAACGCTTGCCTATTGAGCCCGCGTCGTCAAAGTCTATCATAAAGTCCTTTGAAAGCTCTGAATATATTTCAGTCGCTTTTTCCGAAAGCTTCTTCGAGAGTGGGAGCACCGCGGCTTTAAAGGGGGCGAGCGCCGGATGGAAGTGCATAACGGTGCGAACGTCGCCCTTTTCGTCGGTCTCCTCATCGTATGCGTCGCAAAGGAAGGCGAGCAGCACGCGGTCAGCGCCGAGCGACGGCTCTATAACATAGGGTATATATTTTTCGTTAGTTTCCGGATCAAAATAATCCATAGGCTGACCCGAATGCTCGGAGTGCTGGGTTAAATCGTAATCGGTACGGTCGGCAACGCCCCATAATTCGCCCCAGCCGAACGGGAAGAGGAACTCAAAGTCGGTTGTAGCCTTTGAGTAGAAGCAAAGCTCATCCTTATCGTGGTCGCGCAGTCTTAAATGCTCCTCGTTTATTCCCAGGTCTAAAAGCCACTTGCGGCAGAAGGCGCGCCAGTACTCAAACCATTCAAGGTCGGTGCCGGGCTTGCAGAAGAACTCAAGCTCCATTTGCTCAAATTCACGAATACGGAAAATAAAGTTGCCGGGGGTAATTTCGTTTCTGAACGATTTACCTATCTGCGCCACGCCGAACGGTATTTTTTTGCGGGTGGTGCGGGCAATGTTTTTGAAGTTTACGAAAATGCCCTGCGCGGTCTCGGGGCGGAGGTAAAGGGTAGATGTGCTGTCCTCGGTTACGCCCTGAAAGGTCTTGAACATAAGGTTAAACTTGCGTATATCGGTAAAATCGTGGCTGCCGCAGTTGGGGCAGGCAATGCCCTTATCCTTAATATACTGCATCATTTCCTCGTCGCTCATGGCGGCGGGGTTGTCATCCAGCCCATTCTCGGCTACATAGTCTTCAATAAGCTTATCCGCTCTGTGGCGGGTCTTGCAGCTCTTGCAGTCCATAAGCGGGTCGGAAAAGCCGCCTAAGTGACCCGAAGCCACCCAGGTTTCAGGGTTCATAAGTATTGCACTGTCAAGCCCCACGTTATAGGGACATTCCTGAACAAACTTTTTAAGCCATGCCCTTTTAATATTGTTTTTAAGCTCAACGCCCAAGGGACCGTAATCCCACGAGTTCGCAAGCCCGCCGTAAATTTCACTGCCGGGGTAAACAAACCCGCGTCCTTTAGCGAGAGCGACAATAGTATCCATACTTTTTTTTGAGTTTTCCAAAGCGAATTCCTCCATAAACCCGAAATTTCTACAAATACTATAGTAAATGAAATCCGTCAAAAAGTCAACACTTACTTGACATATTTATTTATATGGATTATAATTTCAATATATAATATGAGGAGGCATATAAAAATGGATAACGGAAAAATTCAACTTCACAATGTGGACTTTGACGATTTTATAAAGGCAGTTGACGAATGCAAGGGCGATGTTTATTTGGAGACGAAGGACGGCGATGTTTTAAATCTTAAATCAAAGCTGTGCCAGATGCTGGGACTCAGCACGATTCTTAAAAACACCGAGGTAACAGAAGCGACCATCCGCTGCACAAACCCAGACGACGAAACTATGCTCTTCCGCTTCAATCTTTACGGTGAAATTCCGGGAGAGGATAAGAAATAAGGAGAAAAAATGGCAGAAAACAATTTTTTAAATTACAAGGGCAAGCCGCTTGTACGCAGCGGAAAAGAAATTTTCTACGGTGATATGGCGGATGCCTATGTTATAAAATTTACGGTGCTGTCTGAAACCAAGGAGGATAAGCTCCCCGAAAAAGTCACCGTTCAGCTGCTTAAAAGCGATACGCAGCTGCCCGATAAGGACAGAATAGTTAAAGAAACCGTTAAGGAAAGCTTCTTTGACGCACTTGATTTCGGCTTTGTGTGGCTTGAAAGAGCTTTGAAAAATTAATAACTACCTAAAAGCCCGAGGCTCTGCGATTTGCAGAGCCTCGTTTTTATTTGAAATATTGCGCGATACTGACGATTATCGGCATTGTAAGAAGCGAGAGAAGGGTGGAGACCGACTCAAGCTTTACGGAAAGCTCAATATCGCGGTTGAATTTTGCCGCGAATATGGTTGGTGGTTGTGCCGACGGGCGCTGTGCGTGTACCGTCTGCCGGATTCATCAAGCATCATCATATCCAGATCGAGCTCCTCGACCCAATTGGGCGGCGTTGCGGTCGGCGTGCCGAGCATGGTATATATCCCCGCCGCCCACAGCTTATCTATGACCCTGTGAAGCCACTCAAAATGAAATTCACCCTCGCGCGGCTCTGTTTTCGCCCAGGAAAACTCAGCCATGCGGGCAATTTTTATGCCTGCCTTTTACATCATCGCAATATCCCTGTCCTGCTCTGCCTCGTCCCAGTCCTCGGGATAATACGCCGTGCCGAGCAGTACCGCATTATTTATATCAAATTCTTTTTTATCCACAGCAGCCACCTCACATGATCCGATAAATTAAAAATAACATTATCCCGCCCGATTTTCAAGGAAATATTCGCTTTAAAATATTTATCCGCTTCTTCCGTACGGCTCTGTTTCGGCACCCCTCATGCACGGCTTAAAATGCAAACTATAATTTCCGTCCGTTTATTTTTTCCGAAACCAAATCAACACACCAAAAGATAAAGCACAGCAAAACCGCTGCTTGTAAGCAAAGCAAAAACAAATTGAAATTAAAGCGTTCGCTTAGGTCTGCCTGAGGTACCGCCGCAAGAGGGTAGGTATAAGCGGGACAGCCGAAAGAGCGTTTAAAGCAAGAATACATACACGCCGTCGTAAATACCGATGTCGCACCGTAAAATACGGCGTTTTTTCCGAAACACGGATTGCAGCGCAAAGCTTCTTATTTTCTGCCTTACCGAAATTATTTTAACATAATACGGCTGACCTCACAACAGCGATTTTTATATAATCAACAGTATTTTTTATCTTGTTTTAAATTTTTGTTTATTATGTCTTGAATAAGCGTTGATTCTATGATAAAATCAAATTAAGCAGAATTTAAAAATTCCCTGTGAGTCAGCGGCGCTCCGTCTAATAAATAAAGACGGTTTAATTTTTTATTAAATTAAAGGGGATTACGGTATGAGTGAGAACAATAAAGAATTTGAAAAAGAATACGACTCTTTCAAGGACGTTGCCGAATTTCAGAATAATATGTTTAACCCCGGTCATTACATCGGTACGGGCAAGGTACCGCCGACAGTATCCGCACCGGGGAACGCAGCGCCGATGGCGGTGTTTTGCTTTATTACCTCTGCCGGTATTTTTGCATTTGGCTTATGGCTGTTCTTTTCTGATGCCCGGGTTGTGTCTTCGGGGCTGATTGAGTCTCCGCTCATAAATAAAATTATTGTATTAATAATAATGTCGGCAATTTCATTGTTTGATCTGTTGCTGGCTTTAGGTTATACGAGAAAAGCAAAGCGGTACCGCAAAGCAAAAGCCGCAATTGAAAATGAGGAGACCGACGAAGCGGGCGACGATGCGATTTGGCAGCGCACCTGCCCGAAATGCGGGAAAACCCACGATATTGATTATCCCAAATGCCCGAATTGCGGCTATAATTATCTTGAGCACAGAAGCTGAAGATATTTTATAAAGCAAACCGTGTATAGGGTTAAAAATTACGAGGTGAGAAAAATGGCTGATAATACCGAAAAGAAATGTGAATATTGCGGCGCCGCATATATTGTAAGCGACGGATACTGCAGAAATTGTTGGAAAAGGCTGCCCGACGCCGTATCCCCGAAGGAAGAGCTCTTAAACGGAGTAAAAAAGGCGGACTGGCATTTTTTCATTGATAAAAACGCTTCCCGTTATGTTGATATTTACGCTGAAAACGAGAATAAAAAATTCTTTTTAAGCTGGAATTGGGCGGCATTTTTCTTTAGCGTTAATTGGATGTGCTACCGTAAAATGTATAAAAACGCGGTGTTTTTTGCGGTCTTGTATTCTGTTACAGCGGTATGTGTAATGCTTTTAATATCCAACGCATATAAGAATCAGTTAAAGCCTCTTTATGAAGAAGTAATATCCTATGAGCAAAATTATGACGTAAATAATTTTACCGCAAATAATCCGAATTCAATTATAGAAGTAAACGAACAGCCGATAAAGGCCTATGAAGCACGCGAAAAAATAAGCTTTATTACAAATAAAATCACCTTATGGACGATTTTTGTAATGCTTGTTTTACAAATGCCGATCGGATTGACAGCCGACTGCATTTACCGCTCGCATATACTTAAAAAAGTCAAATACTCAGACGGCGGAACATCGCACATAGCGTTTTTTGCAGGCTGTTTATGCAATAGTATTTTTAACAGAATTATTGTAAGCCCGATTGCGGTTGCTTTAATAAAGCTGGTTATGAAATAAACGATAAATCAGGTAACTTTATGAAAATAAAAACAAAAAAGATAATAATTTATACTTTCTGTTTGGGTTTAATTCTCTGCACCGTTATACTGTCGGTTGCGGCGGCAGTAAGCTCTTACAGCTATGATATCAATAATAGCGTTGACGTTTTCGGGGGCTTCGGCGCTGCCTTTTACTTAATGCTCGGCGCATTTTTTGTGCTTTACGAAACAGACCTTTTTTGCACAGTACATTATTTTATTTTTAAGCCGAAAACAAAGCTCAAAACAGCGCTTAACATTCTTTCAAATTTAAGCTTGCTTAGACAATACAATCAAGGCACAATACTTCCCATAGCGGAAAATTTGTCCGTTTATATTGTCTCGTCATTTGAAATACGCCGGTATTCCTGCATTCCTCGACTTCATAAGCGAAAAAATTTTCTCGCTATGGGTCAAAGATTTTGTAAGAAAACGGTGCTGTTTAGCGGCGCGGCACCTGACCGAGGAATACTGTCGTATTGTGAGCGGAGGGCAACAATGCCGATAACGGCACCGTTTCTTCAAAAAAGCATTGTGCCCTGATTGTATTGTCTCTTCTTTTGGTTTACGGTTATTTAATTGAAGTATATATGGAGCTCAGAAAATACGAAAGTCCCCTGCTTGCAGTGGCTTTGTTTTTGGCGTATATAATTTTAAGAATTGCATATATTGCTGCCTGCTGTTATCAAAAGAATACGGAAAAATCAGGAGTGCTTTAATCGGAAAACCCATCCTCTGGGAATAAATGCGTTTTGCGGCGGCACTTTCTGTTAGAAACAACATCAGGGAGTTTTCCTACAATCTTAGCTTAACGGCAACAAAGAACGGTCGGTTTTAAGCCGACCGTTCCCGTTAAAAAAGCGTCTTCAAAATGAAAATCATCTTTAAATGCGGCACTATTCTCGAATAGTAATAGTGAAAATCGAATTTAAATATTTCATAATCTCGACATAATTCCGTGTTCCCGTTGTTTCAATACGATAAACATTTGTTTTATACCTAGCTATTAGATCAGATGAAAACAAATTTGAATTGCCGTCATAATCAATATCACCGTCAACAGTCTTTCCTTCTATTAGAGAATAATATTTTTTTGCCGTTTCAACATTTTCAAATTGATATGCATAAATAGTAAAACATTTCCCTTCGTAATTCAATACCTTAACATAGGAATCTACAAAAGGAATATCCGTTATATACTTATCGAAGGCTTGTTCGTCGATTGCATATTCATCAAGAGCTTTACATACGGAAATATCTTCAAAATGATTAATTTTGTTATATCTGCCGAATATCACAAAATTTGCAATCATAACAATGCAAAACAGCAACATCACTACAGCACCGATAATTAATAAATGATTAAAGCGTTTGCTTTTCATAAGACAACACCTCTTATGCGCGTTATGGGTTTAATTTTCATTGAAAAAAGTGTCCCTGTCAATATTATATTCCTCTTTCGGCCACTCGGCTGAAATCAAGCTTTCCCCTGTTGTTTTTTCAATAAATTCAACCTTGACACTGATTTTTTGAGCTTTATTTCCGTAAAACAATTGTTTCACAGCGCTATATCTTATAAATTCCTCTGCGTCAATCATTCTTTCGGGAACTTCTTCTTTAGAGCATTTTACCCTTACATAAGATTTGCCTGCCTCTATTCCGTCGGTATCGGCATAAGAACAATTCTTTTTACAGTCTTTTAACCATTTAAAAAGAGTGACTTTATTTGCAAAGAAAACAATATTATCACTTTCTTTTTCAATACTGACTGTCCGAGCTACGTTATTACCCAAGGTATACGATACCTGTTCTTTTATATCAACAGAATCCTCGTTATCATACACAAAGACCAATTGAGATAATTCCGGGGTTAAAGTAATTTTCCTCGGTACAACAGCCCACAGTATGAACATAGAAAATAAAGCTGCGGCAAACAGTTTTATTTTTTTACGGTTTTTAAAAAAGAACAGTTTTATCACTCCTTGAAAATTAAGATAGACCAACTGCCGTCAAACCTAGTGCCGCAACGAGTAAACCGGGTAAGATGTGTTATTTTTCAAATATTCGGCATATAACAAATTTGAAAAAAGCTTATACGGGAGAAAGAAAAACATCACTCCGAACGCCGATGAGGTAATAAATCTTAATTGCATTGCATCAATATTTATTAAATTCAGAAAATACAGTCCGATAAATTCAACAATTAAAATTATTAAATACCAAAGTATAAACGACAGCTCATATTTTATATAATCAGACAATTTATGCTTCATCGTGCCTAAAGAAAAAGTTATGATTTCTTTTGCTCCGGAGCTCAAACGAGCTAAATTATAATTACAAATAAAGAATTTATATTCCGTGTAAAACTCGGTTATCAGCAAGGCAGAAGCAATTACATAATATAGCACAGAGCTGTTAAACGCAGCTTTGAAGCATCTTAATAACGAATAAGACAAATTAACCAAGATAGGCGCAAAATTTACCGTTATTATCTTTAATACCTTATTTCCGGTTAAAAATCGTACGGTATCATTTACGGAAACGGTTTTTCCGTCTGAAATGCAAATACCCGTTCTAAAGAAAATTACAACTGTTACAGGAAGTAAAACGAACTTAACGGCAACTAACAATGCAATAAGAATTACCTCGATAAAGGGTGAAGAATCGGTTGAAAAACAAAAGTCGAAAATTCTGATAGCCAATGATGAAAATATTTCATACAGGAAAATCAGCACAAAAAAGTATTTGTAGCTTCTCATAACGGTTTTTTTGGCTTGTGATTTAATTTTTCCAAACACAATTATCATCCTTTGCCGTCCGTGTTTATAAATCTGTAAAGCTCCGGGCTGTAACAGCGTGCGCTCATAAGTATTCATACTATATTGCTTTATTCGTTTTTATTATATCTCATTTACCAAATTTTCGCAATAATTTTTTAATCTGTTGCTAACAACGCACATTATTCGGCGGTATTGCATACCTGCCGCAACAAAATTCCAAAAAACGGTTGACAATGTAAAAGCTGCGTATTATAATATGTAATGGTTAGCTTTGGCTAACTCATATTTGAACTTTCTCGTTAGCGGGTGCTAACTCGATTGCAGAGAAGAGGATTGAAAATGCCGATAGTTGAATTTAAGAATGTCAGCCGCATATATGTGAGCGGCGATCATGAACAAAAGGCGCTTGACAAGGTAAGCTTCAGCCTTGACGAAGGAAAATTTGTTGTTATTTTAGGGCCGAGCGGTGCGGGAAAAAGCACGCTTTTAAACCTGCTGGGCGGGCTTGACAGCCCGACAGAGGGAAAGATATATGTTTCCGGTAAGGATATTTCCACCCTCTCAAACGATGAGCTTGCGGACTACCGCGCCTCTACTGTGGGATTTGTTTTTCAGTTTTACAACCTGGTGCCCACTCTTACGGTTAAAGAAAATGTAATGCTTGTAAACGAAATCGCGCCGAATGCCTTTCCGGCGGAAAAAATGCTTGAGGAGGTGGGGCTTTCGGATCACCTTAACAATTTCCCCTCGGAGCTGTCGGGCGGTGAGCAGCAGCGTGTATCGATTGCCCGTGCGCTTGCGAAAAACCCGAAAATTCTGCTTTGCGACGAGCCGACCGGCGCGCTCGACTCAGAAACCGGCGTTATGGTATTAAAGGTACTGCTTTCAATGGCGAAGAATTACGGCAAAACGATAGTGATTGTTACCCACAACCAGAATATTGCGAAAATGGCGGACGTGGTAATACGGGTTAAAAACGGAAAAATTAAATCGGTGACCGAGCAGGCAGAGCCGATGAGCGCCGACGAAGTGGAGTGGTAAGCTATGCTTTGGAAAAAATTATTCCGTACAATGCGGCAGTATAAAGCGCAGTTTATTTCGATGATTCTTATGATAACAATAGGCGTCGGAATATTCGTCGGATTTAATATGGAATGGGTAAGTATTGATACCAACACAAAAAGGTTTTTTAAGGACTCAAATTTTGCCGATTACCGCATCGTTTCGGAGGAAGGCTTCTCCAAAGCGGATGTTGAAAAAACGGAAAGTATAAAGGGAGTCGATAAGGTATCGCGCTACATTTCCGTGCCGACAGATGTTAAGGAACGCAACGGCGACTCTTTAGCCCTCACCGTGACCGAGAATTTCGATGTCTCCTCATTTATGAAGACAGCCGGCGCGGATTATGACAGGAAAAGCGAGGACGGGCTTTGGATATCCGATAAATATGCCGCCGCAAACGATATTTCCATCGGGGATAAGCTCACGCTTGTGTATAAGGGCGTCAGCATAAATACCTCTGTTAAAGGTACGGTGAAATCGGGAGAGCACCTTGTTTGCGTGCGCGACGAAACCCAACTCATGCCCGATTATAATACCTACGGATTCGGTTACATCTCCCCCGCGACGTACAAAAAGGCGCTCGGCAGAGAATACTACCCGCAGCTCAACATTATCTCCGAGCTTTCAAAGGAGGAGATTACCGATAAGGTCGATGAGGTGCTCGGCAAAACCACGCTGGTTTTATCAAAGGACGAAAACTCCTCATACTCCGCGGCGGACGGCGAAATGGAGGAGGGCAAGACCATGGGCTCGGTGCTGCCCGTTCTGTTCTTGCTGATTGCGGTTTTGACAATGGTGACTACAATGCACCGCTTAACGGCAAAGGAAAAGGTTCAGATAGGCACACTCAAGGCGCTCGGCTTCCGCGACAGGCGCATTTTAAGGCATTACACATCATATGCCTTTATGATCGGCATTATCGGCTCTGTGCTCGGAACGGGACTCGGCTTCCTTGTGGCAAAGATGATCATGAGCCGCGACGGCACAATGGGTACATACTTTGATATGCCGTATTGGTCACTGAAGCTCCCCGGCTTTTGCCTTGCAATACTCATATGCCTGATTTTGGCGCTCACCTTAATAGGCTACTTATCGGTTAAGGAAATGCTCAGGGGCACTGCGGCGGATTCGCTGCGTCCCTATGCGCCGAAAAAAATGAAAAAGCTCTTACTCGAAAAAACCGCGCTTTGGAACCGTTTTTCCTTCGGGACACGCTGGAATCTGCGCGATGTAATGCGGCATAAATCAAGAACGCTTATGAGCCTTGTGGGCATTGTTGGCTGTATGGTAATAGTGGTCGGCACAATGGGTATGCGGGACACCATGAACGCATTTTTAAGCATCTATTACGACGACTCTATGAAATATTCCTCACGCATTTACTTAAGCGAGACCGCGACCGAGGAGGAGACCCAAAAAATAATCGACGCCTACAAGGGCGACAGCAGCGCAACCGTCAGCGTTCAGACAGATGATAAAGCGGTGGCGCTTGATATATACGATATAACCCACGGCAAGGTACGTTTTCCCGCCGAAAAGGACGGATATGTCCGCCCCGGCAAGAACGGCGCGTATATTTGTATGCGCATAGCCGATGAATTTGATTTAGCCGCAGGAGACACGCTTAAAATAAGCCCCTACGGTTCGGATAAAACCTACAAACTTAAAGTTGCGGGCGTTATCCGCTCGGTTTCGGAAAATATTGTTATATCAACCGATTACGCAAAAACGCTGGATATTCCTTTCAAAACAGATTCGGTATATACCGATACTAAGAAAGCCGATATTAAATCGGAAGAGTGCATATCCGCCGTTCAGTCGAAGCAGGCTATTATTGATTCGTTCGATACATTTATGGACATAATGTATATGATGATAGCGATACTTATAATTGCCGCCGCGGTGCTCGGTATTGTGGTGCTTTACAACTTAGGCATAATGAGCTACACCGAGCGTTACCGCGAAATGGCAACTCTTAAGGTCGTTGGCTTCAGGGATAAAAAAATCGGAAAGCTGCTTATCGGGCAGAATATGTGGGTCACGCTTGTGGGCGCAATACTCGGAATACCGCTTGGAATAGCTTTGCTTGACTACCTGCTTGTAACAATGGCTTCGGAATACGAGCTGAAATTAGCCATCGGCCCGCTCACTTACATTACGGGACTGGTGCTTACCTTCGGCGTTTCACTCTCGGTCAGCTGGGCTGTGGCGCGTAAAAACCGTAAAATCGATATGGTTGAAGCCTTAAAGGGGGCGGAATAATGTTAAAATACATTCTTAAAATCGACGGAATGATGTGCGCAATGTGCGAGGCACATATTAACGAAGCAATCCGCGCTGCGTTTAATGTTAAAAAGGTGTCCTCCTCTCACTCAAAGGGCGAAACGGTTATAATAACCGAAGCTCCGCTTGATGAAGCAAGGCTGGCGGATACCGTAGGCGGCACAGGCTATACGCTTGTTTCCGTTAAGGATGAGCCGTATGAGAAAAAAGGCTTTTTCTCGTTTTTGAAAAAATAATAAAAAAATCGCTCTTTCCCCTGTATTCGGGGAAAGAGCAAATTAAAAGCAATAAGTTAGCGCAAGCTAACCAAAAACAGGAGATGACATAAAGATGAGCGTAGTAATATTGGGCGGGAATGAATGTATGGTACGGCAGTATATGGATATATGCGATACATTTTCCTGCAAAGCAAAGGTATACCCGAAAATGAGCGCCTGTATGAAGAAAATAGGCAGCCCCGATTTGCTGATTCTTTTTACCGGAACGGTTTCACACAAAATGATAAAATGCGCGCTGAATGATATCAAGGGCAAAAAGACGACTGTTGCGCGCTCACATTCGAGCTCTGCCGCGGCGCTTAAAAGCATATTAGCCGAGCACACCTGAAAAATAAGGTAAAAAAAGCCCGCCCTTATAAGGCATGATGATGCCTTATAAGGGCGGGCCGATATTTTTTAAAGAATGGTCATAATATTATTGAAGTTAAGATCTTTAGTCTTTTTAGAAACTGTGAACCAGTCAATAATGGTAAGTATTCCGCAGCAGCCGCCGGTAAGAAGCTTAAGTATTCCCATTCCGGTATCGCCTAACATGAAACGGTCGATTCCGAGTCCGCCCAAGAAAATGGAAACCAAAAGAATTGTGGTCGGGTCTTTAAGCTCAACGGTTGAAACCATTGTGAACTTATTCTCGTCCATTGCGGCAAGCTTTTCCTTAAGATACATTATTTTCTCTGCCGGAAAATACTTCTGGTTTGTCATGACATACATATCTACTTTGTTCTGATCCATAATCTTTATCCCCTTATAATTTAGATTATGAAATCAGTATACCATATAAGCGGAAATATTGCAACAATTATTATTTCATAAATATAAGGCGGAAAATATATACAACAAGCACGACCGCGGCGCTCGGTATCAGAATCAGCGATTCGGTGCGGCGGCTGAGACCGAAAAGCTCCTTGTGCAGTGCAAAAAGAACGATCAGCAGCAGCGGCAAAGCTATGGGATTATAGAAAAAATAAGAGGCTGTATCCCCTTTTAAAAGTGCAACAAGCGCTCTTGTGCTGCCGCAGGCAGGGCAATTGATGTGCAGAAAATATTTTATCGGGCAGCCGAACGGAAGAAAAATATAAGCCGCGACTACAGCCGCAGCGGCAGTATGTACGGCGAGGAAACGTCGAAGGGATATTTTTCTCATTTCCGCACCCTCACCGTGAATTCCCTGCCGCAGCGCGGGCAAACGGTTTTGTGAACTCCCGGTCTTTTCGGCAGACGAAGTACCGCCCTGCAGGACGGGCATTTTTTATATACATGGCACTTATCCGCGCGCTTTTGCTCGTTAAAATCCTTCTTGCGTCGAAACGTGCTAAGCAGCTTTAAAAGCTTTTCGTTTTCCTGCCGCCTTCGATCGGTCTTGCGGGAAAAAAGACGAAAGAGCGCAAGCAGCATAACGGCGTAAGCCACCGCCTGCAATATATAGGAGCGAACAAAAATATTTACAACCGCCAAAGCAACAGAGACCGCGAATATGAGCACAAAAAGCTCATCCGGACCGTTTCTGCCGGACATAAAGCGCATAAGCCTGTATCTGAAGTCCATATCACCGCTCCTTTCCTTTTCTTAGCAATGGGTTCAACCCTCATTACCCTAATATATTATATGCCATTCCGCACCGCCTTTTGTTAAGAAAGGATAAATAAACTTAATATATTTTGTTTTGTCCGAAGGTGTTTACAAAACGGCGGCAGAAAGCTTTCTTTTAAGTAAAAAGCGAAAGGAAGTTTTACATTATGATTGTTTGTTCGGATTGCGGAAGCGAATTTGAAAAGCCTGAAATGTACAGGGAGGCACACTCTCTTTCGGCGCCGCCGTTTGAGGAAAGGCGCTGCTGCCCGTTTTGCAAAAGCGAAAACATACACGAAAAGAGCCTAACGCACTGCCGCTGCTGCGGCGCAAGGCTTATAAACGGCGACGAATACTGCAGCGACCGCTGCCGTGAAAGAGGCGAAGCCATGTGGAGAAGAGAGCGCCTTCGCAGGCGGCTTTTGAAAGCAAACCCGATAAGCCGCATAATTAAAGCCGCCGATGAATACAATGCGGCCCACGGAACAAATTACAGCTACGGCGAATTTGTGGCTTACATTATACCGGAAGAAGAGATATGAGAGCAGAGGCAAAGAAATATCTTTCCCTGTATTTGCTGCAGCACATTAAAATTCAAAGACTTGAGGATCAAATTGCGCTCTGCCCCGAAAAGGCGGATAAATACCGCAGACTTATAGCGCAGGCGGAAACGATAAGACGCGACATTGAGGAAAAGATAGAGAAAACCGACGGCGGGCTGCTTTCGGAGATACTCTATCTCAAATATGTTCTCGGAAAAACTCTGTACGAAATAAGCTTTGAAATAAACTACAGCCAGCGCCAAACCGAACGCCTGCACTGCATGGCGCTCGAAAAATTTTCCGCTTTACAGGATAAGGAAAATAAGCTATAATAAGAACAGATGTTCCGGGAAGGTGGGGTGGCAAAAACGGAGGAAAGAGTAATTCTTCACTGTGATCTTAATAATTTTTTTGCGTCCGTTTCTTTGCTTTTCAATCCCACCCTGCGTTCCGTGCCGGTCGCCGTATGCGGGGACAAGGAGCAGCGGCACGGCATTGTGCTTGCCAAAAACGAGGCTGCAAAGCGCTGCGGCGTTAAAACCGCGGAGGCAATTTTCGAGGCGAAGGCAAAATGTCCCGAGCTTGTAATTCTGCCGCCGATGATGGATAAATATAAGGAGTATTCCGAAAAGGCGCACAGAATTTACGAGGAATATACCGATATGATAGAGCCGTTCGGCATTGACGAATGCTGGCTTGATGTGACGGGCAGCCGCCTGCTTTTCGGCAGCGGAGAGGAAATTGCCGATAAGATACGCCGCGAAATAAAGCAAAAACTCGGAATTACCGTTTCGGTAGGAGTCAGCTTTAACAAGGTTTTTGCAAAGCTCGGCTCGGACATGAAAAAGCCTGACGGTATAACGGTAATATCCCGCGAAAACTTCAGGGAAAAAATATGGTGCCTGCCGATTTCCGATCTGCTTTTTGTGGGAAGAAAAACAACCGACAGGCTGCGCTCCTGCGGAATCTGCACGATAGGCGACGCCGCCGTCTGCTCCGACGAAATGCTTGAACGCCTGCTCGGCAAGAACGGACTCGAATTAAAGCGGTACGCTTTAGGCGAGGATAATTCTCCCGTTTCGCGGCAGCATGAAAAGGCAACGCCCAAAAGTATAGGGCGCTCGGTCACACGGCAGCAGGATTTTAAAACGCCTGATGAAATATGGGGGATGTTTTTGTCTCTGGCGCGCGAAATATCCGATTCCCTGCGCGAGCAAGGGCTTTATGCCGGCGGCGTGCAGGTGCATATACGCAACGCGGCATTATCCGTTAAGGAATTCAGCCGCAGCTATCCCGATTCGGTCAACGGAGCCAAAATCATTGCAGAGCGCGGAATGGAGCTTTTAAACGAGCATTTCGGTTTTACGGAGCCTTTGCGCTCGGTGGGACTGCGAGCAATCAATTTAAGGGAATACCAAACTGCGATTCAGGAGGATATTTTCGGTGATTCCGAGAAACGGGAAACGGAAGAAAAAATAGAAAGCTCCATTTACGAGCTGCGAAAAAAATTCGGCAGCACAAGCATCACGCGCGCCGCCGAGGATAAAAAGTGAATCTAAAGCAATATATTCAGAATCATTAAAGAGGAGGCTGCCGTATTAATGCGGCAGCCTCCTCTGTCCTGTCGATAAACTTAAGTCGGCTGCGGTTACAGCTCACTTCGGCAAGGGAAAAAAGGCAAAATTTTTCGAGACATTCAATATTTAAGCATTTTCGCCAAGTATGGCGTTCATCTTTTTAGGGGCGTTTGCAGGGGCTGCGGGCAGGCGTTTGCCACCGAGTAATACACAGGCTTTATGCTGTTCGGGTAAGAAACAAGGCTGTTATTGCCAGTATTGGGCCACGGCTCGTTGAAGCACCAGTTTGAAACAATGGAGCAATAGGGCTTTTGCCGCCTTGCGTATGGATAGATTTTATATTATTTGAAAGCGTTCTTCGGTCGGAAAAAGGCTGATTACAGCCCGGCTATATCGGCAAGCAGAGAATTTACCTCTGCAATACTCGTCGCCCAGCTTGTGCAGAACCGCGCCACAGTACCCTGCGGCATTGTACCCATCTCCTCAAAATAATAGCTCTGTGCGAGCGTATTCCTTTGCCGTTCATTCAATATTACAAACTGCTGATTAGTAAAGCTTTCCGCCCAAAACGGTATGCCTTTGGCCTCAAACGCCCCTCTTATCTGCATTGCAAGCTTATCTGCCTGTCTTGCTCTTTCAAAATACTCGCCGTTTTCCAGCATTATTGCAAATTGCAGACCCATAAGCCATCCCTTTGCAAGCACCGCGCCGTGCTGCTTCATATACGCCTTAAAGCGATATTTAAGGGAATCCTCGGTAATAATCAGCGCCTCACCGAAAAGAGCGCCGCACTTTGTTCCGCCTATATAGAACACATCCGTCAGCTGTGCAAAATCCTTAAGCGTCAAATCATTGCTTTCCGCACCCAAGCCGTAGCCCATTCTTGCTCCGTCTACGAACAAATACATACCGTATTTTTTACATACGGTTCTTATTTCCTTCAGCTCGCGCTTTGAGTAAAGCGTGCCCTTCTCGGTCGGAAAGGAGAGATACACCAGCTTCGGCTCGGTAAGATGCTCCGGTGCGCCGCCGTCATAATACTCTGCCGCGCACTCGGCAATCTGCTCGGCGGTAATCTTGCCTTCGGTATTCGGAAGCTCAAGAATTTTATGCCCCGTATTCTCAATCGACGCCGCCTCATGGCAGTTAATATGCCCTGTATCGGCAGCGATAACGCTTTGAACGGAGGATAACGCCGCCGCAATTACAACAATATTTGCCTGTGTCGCCCCGGGAATAAATTTTATCAGCGCGTCATCCGATGAAATAAGTTTTTTTATAACGCTTTCCGCCCTGCCGCACCATTCATCCTCTCCGTAACCCGGGCAGCTGACCGGGTTTGCGTCCGCTAAACCGCGTAATACAGAGTCAAAAGCTCCCCGATTGTAATCATTGTTAAATCTTATCATTTAAAGCCCCTCCTTAATGTAAGCCAAGCAAAAAATCTCCGACCTACAGGCACATAAATTTATTTTTTCCGCACCTCTTTGCCACTGATATGCTCGGTCTTCATTTCAAACAGCTGCGCCGCTTTACCCGCGCGCCGTGAAAATATATTTTTTTCTAATCGCCGTCATAAAGATTATTTATAGAAACCGCATAAGGGCAGCCGTTTTCCCGGTTCACTGCCAAAATACCGCGCCGACCGCACCATATAAGAGCCTCTGCCGCTTCTGTACTAATTTCCTTTTTCTGCGAATTTCTCTGAACTCGGTAAAGCTCCTTGCACCGGTTTCAGTTGCTTTCAAGCAGCTGTATAATCTCCCCCAAATTATTTGCAAAGAATATTCCTTTTTGCCGCCTTTCAGAAGACAGTCCTTTTTCGATCATAAGCTCCAGCAGCTCCTTCAGACTGTCATAATATCCATCCAAATTATAAAGTATGCACGGAGCGTCAAGCTGTTTCAAGGACACCTTCGACATAACCTCCGTAATTTCCTCAAGTGTGCCTGTGACGCCGGGAAACGCTATGAAAGCGTCACCGAGCTCAATCATCTTATTTTTGCGCTCCGACATATCCTTTGTAACAATCAGCTCGGTAAGTCCGTCGTGTTGAAACTCGCTTTCAATAAAAAATTGCGGTTCGACCCCGATAACCTCACCTCCCGCATTCAAAACACTGTCGGCTGCAGCACCCATCAATCCGCTCTTCGATCCGCCGTAGATAAGCGTATTGCCGCTTTGTCCTATCCATTCTCCGAGCTGCGTTACCGCACTCCGCAAATTCGGATCATTACCCTCGTTTGCACCGAGATACACTGTAATATTCATATTAAAATGCTCCTTTATTTTTCACAATAATCAACCGTTCATAATCGGCGAAACGATAGGCTTTCCGTCTCTGTCCAAAAGCGGAGTCATGCCGCCCGCGGTCCCGCAAGCATGAAACAGATAGTTGACCCCCGTTTCCTTATCCACCCAAATTTCCGTGGTTGTCATTGCACCCTGAGTATAAATCTTTTCAAATCTTTGCCCTTTACTCATTTAATTTGCCTCCTGATTTCCGAGCCGTTATGCAGCTCTTAAACCGATTATAGCACAAATCCGCAAAATAATCTACCTTCACATACGCTGTCTCGATGCGTCCCTTTTGCATTGCGGTTTTATTTCGCAGCTCAAATAAATCGGCAGGAGCCGCGCAGGTCCATCAATTCCATTAACCGAAATATGCTTTTATCGGTCGTAGCCTCATAGAGTGACTTGTTACCGGGCGATTCCCGGCGAATACTGTTTATGTTGTTCATCAGTAGTGTGACAGACAGAAGCTGCCGGCTTAATACCGTAGGCACCGCGGCAATCATAGAACAGGGCGCAGATTACACATTCTGCGCCCCTGATATTGGAAATAATGCTCATATAATTCCGCTTACAAACACGGTGGATAAAATGCCTACGGCAATTCCCGCCCACTGCTTGGCGGTTAGCCTTTCTTTGAAACCGAAAACGGCGTAAAGCATTGTGAGCAGCATAGGGCAAAGATTTATTGTTGGGAAAAATACAACCGAGGCAAGCCTGCCCGATAAAAACAGGTTTATTGTGTGCGGAAAGGCAAAGCAAAGCCCCGAAACCGCAGGAAAAAGCAAAACAGCGAGGGTTAATTTATTAAGACTCTCACCCGATTTTTTCATTCGCCCGCGTTCTGTAATAAGCCTTATACCTGAAAGGGCAAAGGAAACAAAGAAGCATGTAAGCAGTAGTGCGGGCATTTCCGCCTTGTGGGCGGCGTTGTTTTGGTGTATTTTCTGCACAACGCCCACTGCGCCCGAAAACACAAACGCCACCGTGCAGAAAAGCAGCCATTTAAGATTGACTGCGCGCCTTTCACCCCCGTCATTTCCAGGGGAGAGAATAATGCATATTATCATAAGCCCTATGCCCGCAAATTGCGAAACGGTAACCTTTTCCCCGAAAAGCACGGGTCCGCTCATACTGGGTATTATTGCCGAAAGCGCCACTATAACGGATGTGTAGGCAAAAGAGCCGCAGGCCTGAGCCTGCAGCACCCCCTCAAGGCTCAAAATATTGGCGACGGCAAGCGCCGCGCCGAGCAGCACGGAAAACACGCTGAAACTGAACTTTGTTCCCGAAAAAAGATATATCAACAGTATAGATAAAAAACAAAATATGTTCTGATAAAAATTAAACCGCCATAAATACACGCCGGACATCGGGTAGCTTTTGGCATATTTACCGCGTAAAATGCCGATAAGCGCACTCGCAATTACGGATAAAACAATAAGTAACGGTATTGGCAAAGAAAACATAGACACACCCCATAAAAATTTAACTTTACTTTTTCGATACAATGTGGTATACCATAAACAAAAACGAAATACTATGAGATTTCGCCCTAAAAATATGATATTTGTTTCAAGGTGTGGCTGTGGAAATACATTATTTAAAAAATATACTGCCTGACGGCGGACTGTGCGCGGTAACGGAATACGGTGAGCACAATATTAACGGTTCGCTGCACCCGACGGATAACGCACATATTCACGATTACTGCGAGGTTTATTTCAATGTAAGCGGCAACGTTTCATTTGCGGTGGAAAATAAGGTTTATCCCGTAAATACGGGGGATATTATAATTTCCAAGCCGAACGAGATACATTATTGCATTTATCACTCCGACCAAATACATACCTGCTATTGCTTTTGGGTAAAGGCGTCGGCGGAGTATTCTTACCTGCTTTCGCCCTTTTTACAGCGCGCGGCGGGCGAGAAAAACCGCATAACCCTAAGCCGCAGCGATAAAGAAAAATTGCGTACGCTTTTTGATACTATGCTTGCCTGCCAGGATAAAAAGCCTATGTCGGCGGAAAATCTGGCGGCGGTGGCTGGTGTGCTTGATATAATAGAAAAAAACAGGGACAGAACAGAACCGTCGGTAGGAATATCGGCGCGCTTGGGCGAAATTTTGGAATATACGGACAATAACTTCGGCGGCGAATGCTCGGTTAATATGCTTTGCGAAAAATTTTTTATAAGCCGCAGCTCACTTTACAGGGCTTTTAGAGACGAACTCGATATAACCCCCTCGAAATATATAGAAAACCGCCGCCTCGCAAACGCAAAAAAGCTGCTCGAACGCGGAGAAAGCGTTCAGGCAGCCGCAGAAAAAAGCGGTTTTCCCGATTATTCGCATTTTATTTCACTTTTTAAAAGGCGTTTCGGAATAACGCCTAAAAAATTTCAAAGTAAATTTTCTAGGTAAAATCAAAATTAAATGATATAACACAAGAGAAAAAATAAGGGAAAGCTCACCTGCGACAAATCCAGTGTTTTCAAGGGTTTGCGGAGAATTTAATAACAAAATATAACAGTTATTAAATCTCTTAAAACAGGTGAAATCTCAATCGGAATTTGCGGAGGAGTATATGGACTGGTTAAATATATTCGGACTGATAATGATTGCAGTCATTATGATACCCAATATTATTTTTGCAATTAGATGCAAAGAGGGTTTTGAAAACAAATGGAGCAATAAATTTATTGAGGTTGCAGAACAGATAGGAAGGTTTGGCTGCTTTGGTTTTATGATAATCAACATTCCCGGAACATGGTTCGGGTGGTGGTCTGACGAAGCATTTGCCATATACCTTATTGTGGATACAATATTAGTAGTGTTATAT
>CDYU01009346.1_pt1 | contig 25726 bp, 30 predicted proteins | sample 480701 | NCBI WGS metagenome assembly CDYU01 (sample SAMEA3182105, study PRJEB8094) | gut metagenome | biome: human; feature: gut; material: Stool; isolation source: human stools | place: Canada | collected 2013-02-26 | reverse complement strand
GAGCCGAAATCGTGATAAACACTACGCATTTCGGCTCCTTTTCAACATATTAAAATACGGCACATAACCGTCTTTATGTAGAATTCTACATAAAGACGGTCTTTGTGAGGGTTTCGAGCAGCAGCCCATTGACACCATGGACGGCGAACTGTTCGTCTCCTTCTGGAACAGCGGCGATGACTACGCCATGATGACTGAGAGCGAGTTTGACGAATACCTGCAGCAAAATGAAATGCAGGTGGGAGGGATGTAATATATGGCCTTGCTGTTTTCTGCGGTTACCGTAACCGCAGGCTATGACGAAGCGGAATTCACGGTCGGAGGAATACCGAGAGAGTACGACGACCTCGTCGGCTGGACAGCCTTTGATGACTTTATGGAAAATGTCGATGCGGAAACAGAGGTCAGCGTACACGCCGAGGTGTATCTTTACGGCGGCGAGGAAACCGTGACTGCCACTCCCGAAGAAGTCGCATATCTGACGATGCGTATGGAACGGGACGACCGCTTCCTTGCCAGACATTGTGACAACATCGAGGCGGTTGAATTCTCCTTTTTACTCTCGCCGAACGAATATTACGGAATGGAGATGAACTGATGACAGATAAAGCAAAACCGCCGCAGCCCATGGCGTTCAAGAACCTTGCCGAGCTGAAACGGTATATTAAACTCGGCACGGAATTCAAAGCGACAAGACACAAATACCACCCCGACATCGTTGGGCTGACCCGTGTGGTGACAAAGGTGCAGACCAACGGCTTTTATTCGAAAATCAAGGATGAGCCGAACCATCGGTTCTCCGACTGCAATGGAGGCAAAGGCTTTTTCACTGAGCTCGGCAAGGCTGGCGGATATATCTTTGACGGCACTGCGGTTAAGGTGTTGGACAAGCGCGGTGAAAACGGCGTTATTTACGAATTGGAATTTTACAGAGAAAACACGGAGGAAAATAAATTGAACGAATATGACCGCCTGTACAGACAGGCACAGAGGTACAGAGAAATGTATCCCGAAGGCACAAGGATCTTGCTTTTACACATGGGCGACGATCCCCGACCTGTTGAGGACAATATGCGCGGCACTGTAATAACAGTGGATGATATGTCTGCCATTCACTGCAAATTTGATAACGGCAGGCAGCTTGGCATCATCCCCGGCGAGGACTCCTTCCGCAAGCTCACCGATGAGGAGCTTGCCGAGGAACAGACCGGCAGCGAGGACGAGGACGAATCTGAGGGATTCGGTATGACAATGTAAGGAAAGCGGGGGAAAAAACAGAAAAAACGGTATCGGTCGGATGACCTATGCCGATCAAGGTTTTGGATATGTTCTGCGGAATGAGCGCATTCCGCACCGCCGCCGAGTTGATCGGCGGTTTTTCTTTTGTGGGCTACTGCGACAACGATCCCACCGCCATCGCAACCTATCGCACTTTATACAAAACGAAAGGAGAATATTTCTGTAATGACGCAAGAGCAGTCAACACCGATGAAATCCCTGATTTTGACCTTCTTGTCGGCGGTTTCCCGTGCGTCGCCTTCAGCGCTGCCGGAGCAAGAAGGGCTTTCGACGATCCACGGGGAACTCTCTTCTTTGAGCTTTCCCGAATACTTGAAGCGAAACACCCTGCATATTTCATCTTTGAAAATGTACCCCCGATCCGCACGATTTGCGAAGGCCGGGTTTTTACCGCGATCCTCGGTGAGTTATCTCGATTGGGGTATCTGTGCGAATGGCAATGTATTGACGGCGCGGCTTACCTTCCCCAAACTCGACGGCGCGTGTTCCTTGTCGGATATCTTGATCCCCGATGTGCCGGAGAAATACTACCTATCGAGAGAAAAGGCGGAAAAGCTCTTTCCGAACTCACAGATCATCAGCCTCAGGGAAAGCGAGTCTACGACGCAGGCGGAGCAGCCATAACACAGACGGCCTCCTGTGGCGGCTTCGGAGGCAGGACGGGTCTGTATTTAGTGGATTACAATGAAAACTCAAAATTCACCGATACGGCGCGGTGCATCACTGCCCGGCAGGATTCGGGAATGAGCCACCACAAGGGAGAGCATTCCGCCGTGTTCTTTGAGTACGACGGCGTATATCCCGTCATCAACCCCGACCGGGAAACCGTCCGGCAGAACGGCCCGCGCTTCCGTCCCAACGGCGCGCCTGCGTATTGCCTTACCGTGGTGGATCGCCACGGTATATTTCACCGCGGATGGATTCGGAAGTTGCATCCGCAGGAGTGCTTCCGACTCATGGGCTTTTCGGACGAGCAGTTTTTCAAGTTGAAAAATGAACTCGGCCTGTCCGACAGTAAGCTGTATAAGCTGGCCGGCAACAGTATTATGGTGCCCGTACTGGTGGATATTCTCTCCCGTCTCAAGGCAGTAAATGAAAAATATAAAATTATCAAGGAGTAAAATGCTATGCCGAATACGATAAAAAGCGAAAGGATAAACGAGAATGACCTATAACAGAAAAATCATGAGGCTTGAACTGTCCGTCGAAAATCCCTTTCACGGCGGACATTATTATACCGAGCTGTTGCTGCCTGCAGCGGACTATGAACTCAAAGACGCTATGCAAAGGGTTCGTGCCGCCGGCAGAGAAAATACTGTTGAATTCAACATTTTCAAATGCGATATTCTGCCGAAATTACAGAATATCTGCTTGGACACTTTCAGCTTAGATGAACTGAACTTCTTTGCAAAGCGGCTCATTTCTCTTACCGATGAGGAACTGCCCGTGTTTTACGCAGTAACAAAGCAGATGTTCGACGACGCAAATGAAAAACCGATCAGTATTAAGGACCTTATAAACAGCACATACGGTTTGGACAGCGTTCCGGTAATTTACGATGTAAGCAACCCCACCGAACTCGGTCGGTATATGCTGAAACACGGATTGTTTGAAGACGCCGATGGTACTTCCCAAGGAGCCGTTTCGATGCTGAATGCGGAGCGATTGGGCGAAGCACAGCAGAAAAGAGATAAAGGTGTATTTGAAGATAAGTTATATATTCCCACCGTACATTATAAGCGACCGGAGGTATATGGCGGCGTGACACTGCCGGACGAAGAATCTGAAAGCGGTATATTTTTGCTGAAAGTCGGCGCATATCCGAAAAGCAGCTTTTTAACAGAAACGCCAACACTTTATGACTTACACCTTCCTGCGGATTCAGATAAACTTTTCAACGCAGCAGAGGCTTGCGGAGAACCGGAAATTAACCTTTGCTTTTGTTACGAGTTTTATTCATCTGTTCCGCAGATCACCTCGGATATGTTTGACAGTATGGATGAAATTGACGCGCTTAATATGCTTGCACAGTGTATTTCTGCTATGAGCGAAGCCGAACAGTTGAAATTCAAAGCCGTGTTGGAATCCGAGCTGACGGACAGCATTCAGGACGCGCTGAATATTGCTCGGAATTTGCAGCGGTATGAATTTATCACCGAACCTCACAGTGCCGATGGTTTCTTCAAGGAATATCTCTCGAAGAATACAGACGTTCGTTTTGACCGCAAATGGCTTGACAGACTGTATGCTCAGCATAAGGGCGAACAACTGCTGAGGCGCCTGGGCGCAGCGCTGACCGACTATGGTGTGGTTTCCGCCCGGAATGGGCATCTGTTTAAGCCTGTGCCGTATGACGAACCGGAAACAAAGGAGCTTAAAACGCAAGGTGTGATTGAGAAAAAAATGTATGTCGTTGAGGTGCTTGGGCGTAAAGCGTTGTTTACAAACCGCAAACCCCTGCCGGAACAGGTTCCCGATGGCCTATATGCCTATGACCTCAGTTACAACGATGAAAATTGCAATTTCGTATCCATCGGGCCGAAGGTGGTGTTCGACCACGGCGGCACTGTACTGATGAAGGATATTCTTGACTTCGGCAAGTACGGATATATCCCGCTTGATAATGCCGAGCCGAAATTTTTGGGCGAAACAATGACAGCGGCGGAATTTGCAGAGGAAGAAACGCAGGACGAAAGCATGCAGCCGGAAGGAATGGGTATGAGCTTATGACCTATGACGAATTGCAACAGAAAACCGCAGAGTTTTACGAATCAGGTGAGGTATATGCTTCGCCTGATTTTCAGTGCGACCAGACGGGCGGTTTCCCGACCTCGCTTTGCGTATTTTGGGAAAAGCAAAAGGCGTGGCTTGAACTGAACGAAAATCTCCTTACGGACAGAGATGATATGGAACTCGGTTATTACAGAGATTTGTGCGCCGATTACGGTATCCGTTTCTGCTGTGACATTGAGGACTTCAACAGCCTACTCCGCGGACTCGGCGAGGACGCGATCCGAACCGCCGAGCTGTTTCCCGATGAGGAGCTTGCCGAGGGGCAGTCGGACAGCGAGGATATGGGCGAGGAGAACAACAGCGTTATGGGAATGTGAAGCGAAACAGAAAACAAGCGGTATCGGCCGGATGACTTATGCACGGTTTTATAAATTGCGTAACGAACTCAAACTGTCTGCCAATAAGCTGATTGGCAACAGTATTATAGGATCTGTGCTTGTGGATATTATCCCCGCCTCAAGGCAGTAAGTGAAAAATATAAAATTATCAAGGAGTGAAAACTATATGCCGAATCATGTGGAAAACCGTATTGAATACAGCGGTGACGCCCGGCAGATCAGGACTATGCTGGAGTCAATAAAAACCGATGAGTACGGTATAGGCACGGTCGATTTCAATAAGATTATACCTATGCCGAAAAGCCTGAATGTCGAGGCAGGCAGCAGAACCGACCGAGGGCTGAAGGCCTATCGGGGTTTTATCGAGATATACACCTTCGGGCGCTCGGCAGAGGAAGTGCCGAAAGCGCTTGAAAACATCCCGATTGAAAGCGAAAACGCATTTCTTCGTCAGAGGACAGATGTGAAGCGCGACGAATGGGAGCTTGGAAAAGTTGCATGGAACAATGTCCGTCAGTACGGCGCACCCACATGGTACGAGTGTTATGTAAAGCTTTGCATAACACTCTTTATGATAAGTTTTTCTAAATGCACAGTTCACATCTAAAATCCCCATATTTAAAGCGTTTGTGTATAAAAAACTTCACATAATTTTGGTATAATGAATTATCAAAAAGAAAGGAAGTTTTCACTATGTCTATTGAATTACACAAACAAATGTCTATTCCGGAATTGATCTCTGCTGTGCGAATGACCATGCTCAGACTCAGGTACTCATCTGCAACGCTATGCATATATGACTGTATATGGAAAGATTTTACAGAATATTGCAATCGGCAAAATATCGCAGTATTTGATGAGACTATTGGTAACCGTTTTGCATTAGAATGCTATGGTCATCAAATTGGCGATACTTGTAATCGCAAAGATGATTTTCGAAAGAAAACAGTTGGCCGAGCTATGCAACATTTACTCGACTACCAAAACTACGGTGTCATATTTCAATTATCAAACCGTGACAATTATCAGTGGCATGTGCAATACAGACAAGCTTTTGATGAATATGTTGCTCAGATGATACGACATGGATATGCCAAAAGTACATTACAGACTATTAAATCTTGCCTTGCTGGATTTCATGAATTCCTGTTGCAAAAAAATGTCCGATCATTGATGGATTTGACAAGAAACGATATAGAAGCGTTTCTTTTGACCTTTTCAAAATATGCAAGGTCCACATTGCCGAACAGAATATACTATCTACGGATTATGCTGGATTATTTTTACAGACGCGGTTTTACCGAAGATAACCTCTCAAGAGTATGTCCTCATGTCAAATATGGACAGTATGCAAATTCGCTTCCATCTTTTTTTACTGCTGATGAAGTATCTCGTATTTTGGCCGCTATTGACAGAGAAAGTCCTGTCGGAAAACGGGATTACGCCTTTATTCTTCTGATTGTAAAATTGGGTATCCGTTCTGTTGATGCAATTCATTTGAGATTTTCAGACATTGATTGGCACGCAAAGCAGGTTCATATTTTTCAAAGCAAAACAAAAGAAACAGTCACTCTGCCATTGGTTGAAGATGTTGGTTGGGCAATCATCGACTATCTTCAAAATGCCAGACCAAAAACGTCCTGTGAAAACATTTTTGTCAAACACATACCCGTAAACGGGTATTACGGCGAATTTGAAACGAATCCATACTCAATTCTTCAAAAATATCTTTCGCGCGCTCATATATCCACAGAATACAAACGCAAACACGGTTTACACGCATTACGACACAGTCTTGCAAGTGAGTTATTACAGCACGACACGCCACTTCCCATTATTTCAGGCATACTCGGTCACACCAATACTAATACAACAAGTGTGTATCTCAAAATAGATATGAAAATGTTGAAGAAATGTGCTTTGGAGGTTGAGTATGAGAACAAGTGATTCTTACCGTGAAATTATGCACAGTCCTTATAGTGAGCATCTAATCGGATTCATAGAACAAAGAAAAGCGCTTGGATTTAAATATGAAAATCAGATATGGATGCTTCTGCATTTTGACGATTTTGTCTCTCGCTATCCATGTATTGATGGGAATGAGTTGCAAGAAAATTTAGTCGTAAAGTGGGTTGAGGATCCAATGATAACCACGGGGCAAAAGAGGAAAAGAAGTATCCTCCTCCGACAGTTTGGTGAGTATATGCAACAAATTGACAAAGTGGCATATTTGTATCCAAAACGCAAGTTTAAAGCCCCAGCACGATACCTGCCATATATCTTTACACATTCACAAATTTCAGCGATATTGGAATATGCCGATAAAGATGCAAAGGAGCATTCTTCTGTTTCAAGTCGAGTAGATACTGCAATCATTCTTCGCTTATTATATGGATGTGGATTGCGCATCTCAGAAGCATTATCTTTGAAAATGCAAGATGTAGATCTGGATAATGGCGTATTGCATATATGGGATAGTAAATTTCAAAAAGACAGAATGATTCCAATGAGTCAAACACTTACGTCAGTGTGTATAGCTTATTCAAAAAATTGCAATAGCGGCAAATTACCGTATGCGTATTTTTTCTCTCCAAACGGCAATAGGAGGTATAGCGCACAAACCATTTATAACAGATTCCGGGATGTTTTGTTTATTTGCGGCATCCCACACAGAGGAAAGGGGAAAGGACCTCGTTTGCATGATTTGCGCCATACCTTTGCTGTTCATTCTTTACAGCAGTTAGCAGAAAATGGTGAGGATCTATACACAGTACTTCCCATCCTTTCAGAATATATGGGGCACAGCTCTGTTTCCGCAACGCAGTATTACCTTCGCCTTACCGCCGAGGTGTTTCCTGATATAATGGAAATGGTGGAAGAAAAATTCGGAGATGTGTATCCGGAGGTGGTCTGCGATGAATAAGAATACAGATTTTGCACTTTGTCTGCATGGCTTTTTCAATTCATATCTCAATAAATATAGAAATGCCAGTGCAAACACTTTAAGCTCATACAGTTATACTTTTTCTCTGTTTTTAAAATACGTAAGAGATAAAAAGGGCATTTACCCACATAGTTTTAGTATTTCACAACTAAATGCCGAGACAGTCCAAAGTTTCCTTAATTGGTTGGAAGATGAGCGAGGTAACAGTATTACAACCAGAAACCAGCGACTTGGAGCCATCCATTCGTTCTGTCGCTACTTAGAAATCAATTATCCACAATATCTTATCAATATTCAGAGCATTTTAAGTATTCAAATGAAAAAGGCACCCAAGCCCACAATTAACTATCTTTCGCATGATGGTATAAAGCTGTTATTTTCGCAACCTAATCAAGCAAGCAAACAGGGACTCCGAGATTTGATCATATTGACTATGCTTTACGATGTCGGTGCGCGAGCCAGTGAAATTACAGATATTCGATTGGAGGATCTGTTCTTACAAAATCCCGCAAGTATTCGACTCCGCGGAAAAGGAAACAAGTTTAGACAGGTCCCCCTAATGTCACAGGTTGTTGCTCTGACGAAAAAATATCTTGAGACAAGAAAAAGTTATATTGGTTCTGAATACTTGTTCATAAATCCATCAGGGCAAAAGTTGACTCGTGGCGGCATAACCTATATTTTACAAAAATACTGTGACAGAGCAAGGTTAATAGACTCAAATCTAATTCCCAAAAAAATATCGCCACACTGCCTTCGCCATTCTAAAGCTATGCATTTACTTCAATCAGGAGTAAATTTGATCTATATTCGTGATTTTCTCGGTCATGCAGACATCAAAACAACAGAAATCTATGCCAAAGCAAATCCGGAAATGAAACGCAATGCTTTGGAACGGGCATACGCAGAACTTGCTCCAAAAATTGATAAAGATTGGACGGATGATAATGATATAATGGAATGGCTTAAATCTTTTTGAGTTTTTGATCTGGCAACTGGCTTTCAGTTGCCAGATTTTATGATCAGTTTAATTTTTTCCATTTTTGAAAAAGAGGAGGTAATTATGGAAAACTATGCATTTTATGAAACTTATCATAACGAATGGTGTATTCGGAATTGGGGAACCAAGTGGAATGCCTATGACTATGAGCCGGGCACGGATTACAGCAGTTCCGACGCACTTACTTTCCAAACCGCATGGGCAGGACCACATCCGATACTGCGGCATCTGTCGGCAATGTTCCCGAATATCGCATTTCGACACCGTTGGGCTGATGAGGATATCGGGGCAAACTGCGGGGAGCGCTGCTATTTCGGCGGTGAAATGACCGATGAATATATTCCCGAAGGAATCCGCGCAATGGAGTTTGCATTTGAGGTATGGGATTATGACCCGTTGGAGCTCGGTATGGCAAAAAACAGCACCGGAACGGACTATATCAGTATAGAAAACGAAAGCTACCAATTGATCGAAATATTCGGCAACCCCGCGCTGTTTTCCAACGACCGTATTACCCCAAAGGACATTCCGCAAGGGCTGTATTGTTATGACCTGCGTCACAGCGATGACGGTGATCGCTTTTGCTCGGTCGAAACAAAGGTTACGGTGAACTACGGAGGCAGTATTATAACGAATGAACCGTTGGATCTCGGCGAAAGCGGATATATCCCGCTTGACGAGGACACCGAGCCGAACTTTACCGGTGAAGAACTGACTATCGGGGAATTTATGAACAGTAAATTTGAACAGGAACAAGAGATGGGGGGAATGTAATATGAAAATTGTAATGCTTATAGTCGGTCTGTTTGTAGGTAGTTGTGCGACATTAACGGTAATGTCCTGCTTTATAATCAACAGATACAACGACTATGAAAGCGAGATACGAAAACTGAAAGCAAAGCTCGAAAACAAAGATAAATAAAAACATAAAAAAGGCGGTATCAATCGTTCCGGAAACGAAAGATACCGCTTTTTGTTTTAGGAACGGTTAACCGCCTCAAAGTGAGGTGATCGAAATAAAATCCCCCGTAACCTGGATAGGAAATAAAACAAATATTCTGCATATCCTTTACGCCCTGTTCCCCATAGGCTGTGACCGCTATGTTGAGCCGTTCGGCGGATCGGGTGCCGTGCTGCTCGGAAAGCCTGTGCCGGATAAATTCGAGGTCTTCAACGATTACAACCACAACCTCGTCAATCTGTTCCGCTGTATGCGCGATAGACCGATGGAATTTATCCGTGAACTCGGATTTTTAAGTCTTAATTCCCGCGACGATTTCGCTGTGCTTAAAAAATTCTTTGAGAAAGAGGAATTTACAGAGGAATACCTAAAGGCACAGCTTGATCTGACCGAAATAATGCTGCCCGAAGTGACCGCCAAGGAAGTGCGGACGCTGTATTCGGCGGCAAGAAACGACCACGACCTACGCCGTGCGGTTATGTTTCTCAAACTCATCCGTTACAGCTATTCAAGCAGCTGCAAATCCTTTGCCTGTCAGCCGTTTTCGCTGCGTACACTTTTTACGCTTGTGCAGGACTTCGCAAAGCGGTGCGAAAATGTGGTTATAGAAAATCAGGACTTTGAAACCCTTATAAAACACTACGACAGACCCACAACATTTATTTATTGCGACCCGCCGTATTATACAAGCGAATATGTGTACGACTGCGGATTCACTTGGGAGGATCATATAAGGCTGTATCACGCCCTTGCGGGTATGAAAGGCAAGTTTCTGCTGTCATACAACGACTGCCCCGAAATCAGGGAGTTATATAAGGAATATAACTTTTTCGATTTCAAGCGCGTTCACAGTATGGTGCAGAAATATGAGGCGGGAAAGGAATTCCCCGAGCTGCTTATAGCCAACTATGACCTGTTTGAACGGGAACGGCAGAAACCGTATCAACTGACGCTGTTTGACTCTATAAACAAGCCTGTTGACTACGAAAAAATATTAAAGGAGAACATTATATGCAGAATGAAAAGATAAAAGACAAAGAAACCGTTATGATTCCCGTGCCTGCAGAACTGCTGCTCGAAGCCGGGATATATGAGGGCGACCCGATGCAGATGTACGCAGACGGACATAAAATAATTATTCAGAATATCGATGACGCAAAAGATTTTGTCTGCGATAACGATTGTGAAAACTGCCCCATTGCAGAAACCGACTGTGACGGTGACTGCGAGGGCTGCCCCTGTAATAATAACTGCGATGAAAGCGAGGCGAACTGATATGACAAAGCTGTACCGTATTCTCGGAAAACGCGGAAGAATTACTATCCCGTTTGAAATAAGGCAGCGGGTCGGATTTTCATATAACGATGTGCTGTCCTTCACCGAATCGCCGGACGGCAGAACCGTAACAGTTAAGCGTGAGAAGATATGCGATAACTGTTCCGGCACAAAAGAAGCGGTAAAGGACAACGAAATGACGCTTGAAGATTTCCTCGACAGCCTATCTGCCGAGCAGCAGCGCGTGGGCGCTTGTACATTTGTCCGTAAAATGGGCGGAAAAGAAAGCAGGTGAACAAAATGCCGGAGCATAAACCGTTATATCTCTATTCCCTCAAGGAAGCTGCGGAATGGGGTGAAAAGGACGAATGGCGTGAAAGCTATCTTGAAAACTGCGACTGCGCTCGTGCCATCGAGAGAGCAATCGACGAACACTATGACGGGGAACGCCTTTGTTTCTGCGCCAATGAAGTTATTGAAAAATACGGCTTTGACCGCGTTAACTTCGTTCTTGCCGCCACCGTGCGTCAGGGGTCTCAGGACGGCAGATATTCCGAGGATAACAGGAAGTGGTCAAGGCGCTTTCAGGTTGTGGATAAGGAAAACGCGTGGCAATATAATGTCCGCAGTCACCCCGGACTTGTTAATCTTTTTATTGCCGACGCAAGGCGATTATGGGATAGGCTCGGATTATTTAACAGCAGCCATTGCGAAAATGAAAGCGGCAATCAGCTTGACTATACCGACCGGATATTGGTGTTAGATCCGTCAATTTTAAAAGATGAATGTAAAACGCCGCAGGATCAGCTCTTTTATGCCGAACACGGAAACGGCTGCCGACCCGACTCCCTCGGCACAAAGGTTTTCGGTTTTCATGTGTCGGACGGAGAAAAAGGTTATTACCGCCGCACCGACTTTATAGGCGCACTAAAAGAAGAATTTGTTCCCGAATGGGCAAAGGAAAATACACAAAAATATCTCGAACCCGATGAGCCTGCCGACGAACCTGCCGAGGACGGCGGCATGACCTTGGGAGGAATGTAGAATGGAAATAAAGATCTATCAGATAAACCGGGACAGAGATAAAAACTTCGTCAAGTTTCTACACTATAAGCATCTCGACAATTTTCAGGAAACCAAGGAGATCAACGCCTCGATTTACGACGAGGTTTTCCGCGGGGATGTGGATTGTGAGGAGTTGGAGGATGTATACCGTAGGTTCAATACAGACGGACACCCTCTGCACCGCGGACATTCGCTCTCCGTTTCGGATATTGTCGTTACAAAAGACGGCGCTTACTACTGCGACAGCGTGGGCTTTCTAAAGGTGGACTTCGACGAGGCAAAAACCCAAAAGCCGGATAACCTTATGACGGTGGTCTATGTTGAACCCCATAAAGCACCGTATGTAACCGAAATTGCCCATACACTTGAAGCCGAACAGAAAGCGGTCGGAGGGTTAATCGAACCCATATACAACGATGACGAAACCTGCCTTGTGGGAAATGAGGAGGCGAAGCTCATCGGTATGGAGGGCAACCGTTATCTGGATGACGCTCATTCCATAATCGCCGGACCGTTCTTTGTCTGCGGACTCACGGAGGACGATTTCAGAGGATTGACCGAGGAAGAAGTGCAGAAATATATGAACAAGTATGCTGAACCCGAAAACATCAGTCAGGAAGAAGTAGAAGCCGATACCGGCTTTATGATTTATTCAATGTAACAGGAGGAATTTTATTATGGCAACCGAGAAATCAAAAACTCAATCAAAACCCAAGCTTTCGGTCACGGCAAAGATCGACCGCATGATTGACCGTGAGGACGCCAAGGTCAAAGCGTATGCAAGCGTGAACCTTGGCGGTGAATTCGTTATTAAGGATATCGCCGTGGAGGACGGTCAGAAAGGAATGTTCGCAAGGATGCCGTTTCGCTCCTATAAAGGTGCAAACGGCGAAACCAAGTATTCGGATATTGTCTTTGCTATAACCGATTCGGCGAGGCATAGCATCGAGGACGCCGTTATAGGCGCTTACCGTGAGGCGTTGGGGGAATCCGAGGACGAAAGCCCTACGCAAAGTATGTAGCTTTTTCGGGGGAAAATAAAAATTTCTCTGGACTTTCCGTGAAAAATCTGTATTGTATAGGTTGAGGTGATAATATGTTAAAGAATAAAATAATCCTTGCCGTTATCGCGGTAATAATTGCATTAGGTCTTGCGGGGTGCAGGGCAGAAAAAGATAACATCAGCAGCGCGGCGGTAAATACCGAAAGCAGTATAACCGAAACGGTATCCGATATATCAGAAACCCCTGCCGACGCATCAAGCAATAAAACCGCGGAAATAACGGAAAAACCGGAAAGCAGCGCACCGGCAGAGAGCAGAAATGAAAATAAGCTGACGGAAAGTACAATGCAAAACAACGGCGAGCCTAAAAAAACGGAGAAACCGAAAACACCTACAGAGCCGGAAACCCGTAAGATCGAAAGCGAAAAACCGCCCGCCCCGACAGAATCGGTTAGTAAACCGGAGGAAATACAGATACCGAGCGAATCATCTGTACCCGAAAAGCAAGAGCCGGAGTTAAACATAGATTACTATATTAAATTGGCGCAGGAATATGCGGTAAAGTCGGGCTTAAAGCTCGACCAGCAAGCGAAATACTGTTGGGATAACCCTATAGCCGCAGACAAAAACTGCAAATATACCGAGCGGGATATTAAAAGCTATATAGACAGATATGCAAGGTTACCCGAAATAACCGCGGTGTGGATATGGGCAGAGGAAAACGGTAAAGATTACGAAATATATATAGGCTACGCATAATATAAAGTTTAAGCACTCGACTTAAAAAATCGGGTGCTTTTTTATTTGGAGGAACGACTATGAAAAAAGATATTTTTAAGAGAATTTTGTCCGTCATTATGGCGGTCATTTTGTGTACGGGTATGCTCGGCGGCTTTTCCGCTTTTGCGGCAGGCGAGCAGGTCGAGAATTACCAGTTGGCTTTTCCCCGCAGGGGCGATGTAAATTACAGCGATAAATGGGGTCACGGCAAGCTCAAACATATGAACGGATGGTTTTCGGATGAGGCTAAATACAATACGGTATTCACAATAGGCTCATACAGCGGACCTGCCTGCTACTGCATTGAACCGGGAACGCCTATAGAGAATAAATATAAGCTCACAAGCCGCGACGAAAGCTATTGGGATAACTTCCCGTCCGAATATAACCATACTATCACCGTGCCGGATATTAAGATATTTATAGGCAGAATAATGCAGTACGGTTATACGGGCAATGTATCAATAAACTGGCGCACCCAAAACGAGGCGGACGCGGACAGCTTTTCGCTGTACTATGCGACCCAGCTCCTTATATGGGAAACCGTGGTAGGTGAAAGGAACAGCGATTTTAATCATATAACGCCTGTCGGCTGCAATGCGATTCTGGATAAAATAGGGGCGGAGCATCCTATGAAAAGCAGAATAATGTCGCACTACAATAATATTGTGGCGGGCGTTAAAACTCATACGACAACGCCGAGCTTTTGCAGTAAAACTCCGTCGGGCGGGGAAACAAAGGAGCTTAAATGGGACGGCTCACAATATACCGCAACATTCACGGATACAAACAATATCCTGCAAAGATTCAGCTTTTCGGCGGATAACGGTTACACCTGCCGAGTTGCAGGCAATACCCTTACGGTAAGCGGCACGGCAGCGCCCAAAGGTACGGTTACGGTAACGGCGGTAAAAAACACGGCGGGCAGAAAAGGCATTATAGTATGGGGCGACGGTATAGTAAAGCCGGGCGTGGGTCAGCAGGATCTTGCGACCTACGCCGCAACGGTAAGAGACCCGGTAACCGCGTTTTTAAGACTGCGGGTAAGCACGGGAAACATTAAGATAGTAAAAACAAGCGAGGACGGCAGGGTAGACGGCATTACATTCCGCATTAAAGGGAACAGTATAGACAAAACGGTTAAAACCGCAAACGGCGGCAGTATTACGGCGGATAACTTAGCGCCGGGCGAATATACCGTAACGGAAGAAACGCCGGAGGAATATGCGGAGCGCGAGGCGCAGCATATTACCGTTGTAAGCGGACAGACGGCAACCGTCAGCTTTAATAACACGCTTAAAAAGTTTAAGTTAACCGTAATAAAGGCAGACGCCGAGCAGGGCGCGGCACAGGGAAACGCAGCACTTGCGGGGGCTGAGTACGGCATATATAAGGGTAATCAGCTTATAGATACCTATACGACCGACTCGGACGGCAGGTTTACCACAAAATATTATGTCTGCGGAAACGATTGGTCGCTTAAAGAGCTTGCGGCGGGCGAGGGTTATCTTGTAACCAAGGGCAGCGAACACATAGGCGCAGAACCAAAGAATTATACCGCCGAGTATAACGGCATTTCCTTGAATGTTAAGGAAACGGTTAAAAAGAGTAAGATCGCAATAATAAAGCATTCGGACGACGGCAGCACTAAAATAGAAACGCCGGAGAAGGGCGCGGAGTTTGAGGTGTTTTTAAAGTCGGCAGGCAGTTATGCGAGCGCTAAAGAAACCGAACGGGATACACTTGTCTGCGATAAAAACGGCTTTGCCGAAACCAAACCCCTGCCTTACGGCGAATATACCGTAAAGCAGACTAAAGGGCAAATCGGAAAAGAACATATAGCTCCATTTAATGTGTTTATCCGTGAGGACGGTGAAACCTACCGATTTTTAATAAATAACGCGGTGTTTAAGTCGGCGGTAGAAATAGTGAAAAAGGACGCGGAAACAGGAAAAATAATCCCTGCGGCGGGTATCGGCTTTAAAGTAAGAAATACTGATACAGGCAAATTTGTGGTGCAGCATATAACCTACCCGACGCCCGCGGATATAGATACCTATTATACGGATCTTACAGGCAAACTTATGCTGCCCGAAAAGCTGCCGTACGGTAATTATGAAATTACAGAGCAATGCACGGCATACGGGTATGTGCTGAACGCCGAGCCTGTGGCATTTAAAATTGACGGCAGTAAAACGGTAGTAACCGTTGAAAAGCGCAATATTCCGCAGAAAGGTATTATTAAACTTTCTAAAAGCGGTGAAATTTTTTCGTCTGTTTCGGAAACAGACGGCGTATACAGCTTTATATTTGCAAACAAGGGCCTTGCGGGCGCGGTTTATGAAATCACCGCCGCCGAGGATGTTATTACGCCGGACGGCACGCTCCGCTATGCAAAGGGAACGGCGGCAGATACCGTTACAACAGATAAAAAAGGCAATGCGGAAAGCAGACCGCTGTATCTCGGGAAATACACCGTAAGAGAAATAAAAGCGCCTTACGGTATGGTATTAAATGATAAAGCGAAATCTGTTGAATTGACCTATGCCGGAGAAACCGTAGAGGTGACCGAAACGGCGATAGAATTATATAACGAGCGCCAAAAGGCAATGCTTTCACTTGAAAAGCTGCTTGAAAAAGATAGTGCTTTCGGTATAGGAGAAAACGAAGAAATTTTATCGGTGCAGTTCGGACTGTATGCGGCAGAGGAAATGACCGCGGCGGACGGCTCAGTTATCCCGACAGACGGTCTGCTCGAAACCGCAGGCTGTAATAAAAACGGCAAGCTGACCTTTAAAACAGATATTCCCGTAGGTGCAAGGCTCTATGTAAAGGAAATTGCGACAGACGAGAAGTATATTCTGTCTGATGAAAAATATCCTGTTTTGTTTGAGTATGCAGGTCAGGAAACCGCACTTGTAAAAATTAAGGTGAACGGCGGCGAAGCCATTAAAAACAATATCCTTTATGGCTCTGTAAAGGGTTTAAAAACAGATAGTGAAAATGACAGCGTAATTGCGGGAGCATTGTTCGGGCTTTTCCGCAGTAATGAAACGGAATTTACGGATACGAATGCAGTTTTAACCGCCGAATCAGATAAAGACGGTATTTTTACATTCGGCAGCGTTCCTTACGGCAGTTGGATAATTAAGGAGCTTAAACCTGCAAACGGATATTTGCCGAACGATGAAATTTATCCCGTTTTAATAAACGAGAACGGACAGGAAATAGAAATTAAGGTTGTAAATAACCGCGTCCCGGAAATCCGTACAAAGGCTGCCGTAAACGGTGAGAAAACCGCAGTCGCAGGCGGCGAAATTACGGTTGCGGATACTGTATATTATAATCACCTTATACCGGGCAGGGAATACACCGTAAAGGGCATACTTATGGATAAATCCACAGGTGCAGCGCTGCTTGTAAACGGGAAAGAAATTACCGCCGAAATAACCTTTACACCCGAAAAAGCGGAGGGAGAAGTAATCGTCCGCTATACCTTTGACGGCAAGGGTATAAAATGTCAGACGGATATTGTGGTTTTTGAAGCCTTGTACTGTGACGGAGAGGAGCTTGCGGTTCATGCGGATATTGATGATACAGATCAAACCGTAACGCTTACCGTGCCTCCCGCGCCGTATATTCCCGCTCCGAAAACAGGGGACAATTCAAAACTCGGCTTTTGGATAGGTCTTGCCGCCGTTGCGCTCGGCGGGGTTATATCAGCAGGCATTATCCGTATTAAATCCCGAAAGGATGACGACGAATGATGAAGTGCGTGTATATCTGCGCTCCACTCGGCGGAAATACAAAAGAAAACCTTAAAAGGGTAAGGCGGTATACCGAGTATGCTTTAAGGTGCGGTACGGCTCCGGTCGTGCCGCATTTTTACGCGGAGTGCCTTGACGACGCAAAGCCCGCGGAACGGGAGATGGGTATGTCGGCAGGGCTTGCGCTTTTATGGCTCTGCGATGAAATGTGGATATTCGGGGATATCGTTACAAGCGGTATGCAGAATGAAATACAGTTTTGCAAAAACCTCAATATCCGCGTTCGGAATATTGCGGACGAAGAAATTAAGAAAGTAATCGGAGGTAAAAAATATGATTAAGAAAACGGCAAAAATCCTTTTCTGTGTTTTGCTTGCGGCGGCGGTTTTGTCTGTGTTTTCGGTAACCGTATTCGCGGCGGGCGATGTGGCGGGAGCTATTGAGAATACATGGAACGCGGCAAAGAGTCAGATTCAAACTGTCGTTAATAATGTGGTCTTTCCCGTGTGCGATATGATACTCGCAATTCTGTTCTTTGTAAAGGTTGGCACAGCTTACTTTGACTACAGAAAGCATGGGCAGTTTGAGTTTGCGGCGCCCTGCATTTTATTTGCCTGCCTTATTTTCTGCCTTACCGCGCCGCTGTATATCTGGTCTGTTATTTGAGTTTATTTATCTGGACTTTCCGAAAAGTATGTGGTATGTTGTTGTGCTTGAAGAAAGGAGGAAGTTCGGGTGAAATTTTTTGAGGAACTGTTTTCGGGTCAGCTGCACCCAATAGAGGATGTAACAACTAACAACCCGGAATACAAGATTAAAGCTAAAGAATTGGCGCTGTATTCCGCAAGGCTTGAAAATGCGCTGACAGAGGAACAAAAGGAACTGCTTTGGCAGTACAGGGATGCTCATTCGGATATAACGAACATTTTGCAGAGCGAGGCATATCGCATAGGCGTTATACACGGGATGAAAATGAGAGAAGAACTTGAACCGCCGAATTGAGAGTGTCGAAAATCGCCACTCTCCCCACCGGGAATTCCGCTCGCTCGAAAATCAGAGATTTTCGGACTGCGCTCCCTACTCTTGCGGTGCCCAAAGAAAATATTCGCTTGGAGCGCGAATTTTCTTTGACCGCGGCGCCATAACGCCCTCCTTTTATCCGCCGCAGGCGGCAGTCGGTTGTTATGCTCCGCCAATACCACCCCAGTGTTCTTGAAAAACCGCTGATTTGGCGGTTTTTCGCTTATAATGTGTTTTTTCGCCGCGCCTGTCGCCGGAAAAACAGAAATTAAAAATCTAAATATTATGCTTTTTAGAAAGGGGAATTATTCTGAATTGGTTAAACGACCTTTTTGCCGGGCTGAGTGAGAAAGTGTCCGGCTTTATTTTTGATAAAATGCTGCAATGGATATATCTTGCGGTATACAGTGCCGTTGCGGAATTTTTTAAGCTTATGGGCAATATGGGTGCGGATATGTTCGGGCTTGAATGGGTAAAGGCGACTGTAAAGCTGTTCGGGCTTTTCGGGTGGTCTTTGTTCGCTGCGGGAACGGTTGTCGCCGTGTTTGATACTGCAATAGAATACCAATGCGGAAAGGCGAATGTTAAGACTGCCGCGCTTAATATTTTAAAGGGCTTTTTTGCCTGCTCCCTTATAAGTGTACTGCCTGTGGAGCTGTATAAGTTCTGCATAACACTGCAAAACATATTTTCGCGGGATTTAGCCGCAGTAGCTGCCGGAACTAAAAGCACGGGACTGTCCGAGCTTAGCCTATCCGCGCTTACAAATTTCTTCTTAACAGACATAGAGGCTAACATAAGTCTTTTCAATACGCTGTCGTTGGTTGCGTTCGCGTATTGTATCATAAAGGTGTTTTTCGCCAACATAAAGCGCGGCGGAATATTGCTTATACAAATGTCGGTAGGCGCGCTGTATATGTTCAGCGTACCGAGGGGATATGCGGACGGCTTTAATCAGTGGTGCAAGCAGGTAATAGCTATCTGCCTTACGGCGTTTTTGCAGACAACGCTGCTTTACCTCGGGCTTATAACCTTTTCTGCAAATATGTTAATGGGGCTCGGAATTATGCTTGCGGCGGACGAAGTGCCGAAGATAGCGCAGACCTTTGGACTGGACAGCTCCGTAAGGGTAAATATGATGAATGTGGTTCACGCTACGACTACGGCGGTAAATCTTACGCGCAGCGTGGCAAAGGCTGTTTGAAAGCGGGGATATTATGGAATATTACAAAGAAGCAAACAAATTTTCAAAGAAATACGGTATGGACGCATTTAAAATAATTGCCGCATATGAGGACGCAGCGGATATTCCGCAAAACGAGCAGTATGCCGGCTGGTACGGAGATTACGGTATATTCGAGCCGTCATTAAACGGGGATATGACCTATGATAAGCTCCTCGCTCGTTATAAGGCAGGGCTTAAATGTCTCGGAATTATCCATGAGCAGGCAAAAGCGGTGTGTGAAAATTTTCTGTCGGATCAGCTTGCGGAGCATATCCGTGAGCAGCTGAGCAACCATAATGCCGACGCGGAATACCGACCGGTGTCTGTTATTACAAAAATGGATACGCCGGAGTTTACAAAAGAAATGCTCGAAGTTGACAGAGATTTGGAGGTGGACTGCGATATCGGGCATCAGATCACATGCTATCTTGAAACATGGTTTGATGTGGACAAGAAATTCGGAACAAACACGGCAGCGGACGATGATAAATGGCTGAATCTGTACGCCAAGTACGATCCGTTCGCCGATTCGCTCCGGCTTGAATTTACCGTCACAACCGCCGACTCCTGCGAGGAAGGCGAATATGTCCCGACCAACGCGGAATCAAAGCTCATCAAGGATATGATAACGCAGAAAATCCGCGAGGAATACTGTCAGACGCCGCAGGAGTTTTGCGAGGAAGCAAGAGAGATTGAGAACGGGGGAATAACGCAATGACAAGATATATCTATCCGCAAAATCTCAAAGCCACCGCTAATCTTTGGCTTTGGAGTATGCGCGACTTTGTAATCATAGCTATGGCGGTGCTTTTGTCTGCCGTCATATTAGTGCAGCTTAAAACGGTTATGCCTGCCGCAGTAACGCTTTGCTACGGTTTTCTTACCATTCGTATGGACGATATCACCGTGCTTGATTTTATGTGTTATGCTGTAAGATACCTTATATCTACACAGCAATACTTTGAATGGGGATAATAGAAATTCTTTGTCAGTTATGCCGCTTGACAATGCCGAGCCGTACAGATATAATGCGTATGGGTGATATAAAGATGACGGAAAAGGAACGCTTATACGAATACGGCCTGCCGGAGTATTTGCAGCATGATCTTGACGCATATAAGGACGGGCTGAAAAACGACTCGTCGCTGATGGATTGTCTGTGGTGTGAGCTGTACGGCAGCATAAATATAGCTCAGATAAATGACGGAGCGATTACTGCCGAACACGCAGACTATCTGCGGCAAAAATTCCTGTGGGGAAACGGTGGGATTGATACCGAAGGTAAATGAAATTTTCAAAAATAAAGGTATGACAAATACCGTCTTGCCGTTTTCGGCGGCGCACCTCACTCTACGCTAAGCAATATATGCAGCGGACAGGCAAAAATAGAAAAATGTTCAGCCGAAACACTGTATAAGCCGGCATATGAAAGGAAAAGATACAGTGAAGAAAACAATACCTTTTGAACTATTTAAAAGCAATGTTTGTCACAGGGTAAAGGAGCGCGGAGATATTCCGTTTATTGCAGAAACGCTGAAATCAAACGAAATACGGAGTTATTACGATAAAGAACAGTATCCGCAAGCATTTTATTTGTTGGCAATGGTAGATTATCTCAGCCGAGAAAATAATCTGCCCCTATGCAATGCTTACAGCGATATGCGGAGACAAAGGCTTGCAACGCCCATATATCCGCAAAGTGTAATTGCTATGGCTAAAGTAATGGATGATGACACCATAATAGAAAAAAGTCTCGAAGATTCAATCCCCGAATTCAGGCGTTTTAACATAGCCGAGAATGAGGTGCGCAATATCATTTAGAAAGACAAGAACAATATGAAATAGGCAAAGGCATCGCAAAAACGCGGTGCCTTATTTTTTTGAAAGAGGGTGATTATATTATGATAACGACAAAACAAAAACACGGTAAAGGTCGTTCGGTGCAGGAGCTTATCGGCATCAGGACCTTTACGAAATACGGACTTATGACAGGCAGAGGAGAACTGCTATTTTTCCGTGTGGCTCCCACCAATATATCGGTGCTGTCACATGCAAATATTGAAGTGAAAATACGCCACCTTATGATGGTGCTGTCGGCTCTGCCGGATATTGAGATAGTCTGCACCGATTCGTCCGAATGCTTCGATGATAATAAAGCCTATCTGACCGCTCGGCTTGAAACCGAGGAAAATGGCAGGGTAAAGAAGCTAATAAAAAAGGACATCGACTTTCTCGATACCATTCAGGTGGAAATGGCGACCGCCCGTCAGTTTTTCTTTGTTGCAAGGCTCAAAGGACAGAAAGAAAAGCAGGTATTTGAGACCGCAAACCGCATTGAGAGCAAAATCTCCGGCGAGGGCTTTGAGGTGCATAGACTTAAAAAGCCGGAAATTAAACGGATTTTAGCGTTATACTTTGACGGAAGTATGCAGGGAGATACAATTCCGGATATTGACGGGGAGCAGTATTTTCAAATTTGAATTGATTTTTATATATGCAATGTGATAAAATATCTTTAATGAGAAAAGGGGGCAATAAGCTTGAAATGCACCTTTATGCATAAGCGTATTCCGGTTGCCGAAATCGAAGTGGATAACGCTGCGGGTTTTATACTGAAAATATATAAGATATATGCTCCGGAGCATTTGCCTGTCGGCGTGTCGTTTAAGGACGGTGCTGCCGACCGTGCAGCCTTAAACGATTGGTGGACCGACCGCTCAATTCCGGCAAGCCGCTCGGGGATAAGAGAAGCGCTTGAAACCTTGCAGATACCGAGCACGAAAATGCTGCTTGTCCGCTGCTACGGACTGAGCCTTTCCGACCAATATTGGATATGTCCCGACGGATCTGGTCTTAATTGGGACGAAGTGAATTTCTTCAATAACGATTTTTCCGACGATATAGGCGACATACTGTTCGGTGGAAAAAGGAAAACGGGCGCGCTTAATTTCAGCACGCCGGACAGCACCTCGGACGGTAATCTGAAAAAGCGTTGGAAAATAATAAACGGAAAGCGCTGCCTTATCAAAGGCGGGAGCAATCCGTTCAGACAGCAGCCGTTTAATGAGGTTATAGCGGCAAAAATAATGGAGCGTTTAAGCATCCCGCATATTCCGTACACGCTGATGTGGGATAACGGCGCGCCGTATTCCGTTTGCGAGGACTTTATAGACGAAACCACGGAGCTTATACCCGCATGGCGCATATTGCAGACAAAGAAGAAAAGTAATAATACCTCGGTATATACGCATTTCAAAGAGTGCTGTGAGGCTCTCGGAATAAAGGGCGTCGTCCCGTTTCTTGACCGTATGATAGTTCTGGATTACATTATTGCGAATGAAGACAGACACCTTAATAACTTCGGAGCAATCAGAAATGCCGAAACGCTTGAATGGATAGGAATGGCACCGATATATGACAGCGGTTCTTCACTCGGCTATGATAAAATTCCGGCAAAGATACACTCCGGCAGAGATGTTGTTTGCAAGCCGTTTAAAAATCACCACAGTGAGCAGTTAAAGTTAGTTTCGGATTTCGGGTGGATAGATTTTGAAAGCCTTTCGGATGTGGGCGGGGTTATAAAAGAGATTCTTTCATCGGACGGCGCAGAGGAATATATTGACGACAGCCGGATAAACGCAATAAACGACGGGGTTAAAAAAAGAATTGAAACGCTGCGGCAGTTGGCTCTCTCCGAGCGCCCGGTTCAGGCGGATACCGCAGAGGATGATGTGGCGGAGGATATAGCCGAAGATTATACAATGAATATGCTGTGAAAAAATCGGTCGCTAAACATACTCAGCGGCTGATTTTTTACGGCAGAAAGTAAAACAGGCGGCCGAGAAATTTATAAAGCAAACAGATAACCTCTTGACTTGTAGGTTATCTGCGGGGTATAAGAAGGTGCGCCGGTTCGGTGTAAGTGATATGTCCAAACGAGGGGGAAAATATTGTGTATGAAACCAAGATTGTTTACGGCGACGATCTGCGCAAAATGGTTAAAACCGTAAAGGATTTAAAAAAACGCGATTGTTTCGGCAGAATTGAAAAATTTTTGCACGGTACAGACAGAACGCGTGTATGCGCTCTTTACGGTTTGAAAAGAACGGGAAAAACAACGCTGCTGTTGCAGACTATTGCAGAAATGTCTGAAGAAGAATTCAGCAAATGCTTTTATGCAAAAATGAACACCGAAAACACAATGGCTCAAATTACGCGGGATTTAGAGAAGATGTTTGATAACGGCTATCGTTACGCCTTTATTGATGAAATTACCCTTATGAAAGACTTTATTGATTCCGCCGCACTTTTTTCGGATATCTATTCTATGATGGGTATGAAAATTGTTCTTTCCGGCAAAGATTCTCTCGGCTTCTGGCTTGCGCGGGATAACGAGCTGTATGACCGTGTGCGTATGATTCATACAACATTTATTCCGTTCAGAGAGTACAGCCGATTGCTCGGAATTGACAGTATTGACGAATATATTCGCTACGGAGGTCTTTTGAGTCAGGGAGAGCTTGATTTTGAAAATGAAGATGTTATCGCCGATGACGCTTCTTTCAGGGATGACGAATCAACAAGAAAATATGTGGATACGGCAATAAGCAGGAACATACAGCACTCGCTTGCCTGCTGCCGGTACGGTCATAGGTTCGGACCGCTCAGAGAATTGTACGAGGCGGATGAGCTGACAAGCGCCATCAACCGTATTGTCGAGGATATGAACCACCGTTTTCTTGTAAGCGTACTGACAAGAGATTTCGTCTCAAGCGATCTGGGCATAACTGCGCACAATCTAAAAAACGAACGGGATTTGCAGAAAAGAACGAACATTCTTGAAGCAATCGATAAAAAAACCGTTACCGAGAAGCTGATGAAGCTATTGAACATTCGCAACAAAGCCGAGCAGACCGTCGAGATAACACCGTCGCAGGCGGCGCGAATCAAGGAATATTTGAAGGGCTTGGATCTGATTGTGGAATGCCCTGTCCGCAATGCCGAAATGGGGCTTGAAAAGGAGGAACGCATACTGTTTACTCAGCCCGGTATGCGCTATTGTCAGGCACAGGCGCTTGTGTATTCGCTGATGCAGTATGAAACCTTCGGGCAGCTTACGGAGGATGAAAAAACATTCATCACCGACCGTATTCTCGAAGAAGTGCGCGGCAGAATGCTTGAAGATATCGTGCTGCTTGAAACTATGAAAGCGCTCGGAAGAAATTACGATGTGTTTAAATACCAGTTCGCAACCGGCGAATACGATATGCTTATCTACGGAAGAAACGAACGCGGCTGCGCTGCATATGAAATAAAGCACAGTGATAAATGCGTAAGTGAGCAGTCAAGGCATCTGCGCAATGAAAATATGCTCTCGCTTACCACTCCGCGCTTCGGCACATTAGAGGGGCGCTATGTGCTGTATCTCGGTGAAAATAAGGATACCGAGGACGGCATTGCCTACCGGAATGCCGAACAGTTTTTGAAAGCATTGCCGGAAATTTCGCTTACAAGCGGACTTGAAGAAACCGAATCCGAGGATGAAACAGAGGGCATGCAGCCGACTATGTAAAATTAAAAAGTGTCTCAGCAGTCAGCCGTCCAGGAATTACCAAACGGCTGATTTTTTATATCTTTTTTACGGCAGAAAGGAAAATATTATGCTCAAAAGAAAACCGAAAGTATTAACGCCGGAGCAGGCAGAGGAGATCCGCACCAAGGATTTCTTCGATATGATTCTGCCCGGCACTATTAAATTTTTATCCGACCATTATATCGTAGGCGACAGCTATCGCTGTGTATGGGCGATTCGTGAGTATCCGCCGACTACCGAGGAACAGGCAATCCTCTCGCAGCTTGCCGACCGCAACGGTGTGACCTTGCGCATTTACCATAGGCTTGTGGAATCTATGGAACAGCGTAAAATCATTCAAAATGCCACTCGCCGCAACAGGCTTAAAAGCGGCGGCAATGATGTAAGTGAAACCATTGAAGCCGAGGGCAATTTGCAGGATGTAATCGAGTTGCTTGCCAATCTCCGTAAGAACAAAGAACCGCTGCTCCATTGCTCGGTGTTTATAGAATTGAAAGCCAAGAGCATGGAAAAGCTCAAGGAATTGCAGAGCGACATTGCAATGGAACTGACTCGTTCCAAAATTTCCGTCGATAGGCTGACCCTGCGGCAGAAAGAGGGCTTTCTCTCTGTTCTGCCCGTGGGCGCAAATCAGTTCGGCGCACAGTATGAACGAGTGCTGCC
>CDYU01057992.1_pt1 | contig 25998 bp, 21 predicted proteins | sample 480701 | NCBI WGS metagenome assembly CDYU01 (sample SAMEA3182105, study PRJEB8094) | gut metagenome | biome: human; feature: gut; material: Stool; isolation source: human stools | place: Canada | collected 2013-02-26 | reverse complement strand
AGCGGCGAGACGCAGTACTACAAGGAGGTGCAGAATAACTATTACGGGACCCAAAACCCCATTTCGTCGGAGTCGTACCAGTGGAAATCGGTCGATGCGAACCTGTCGATCAAAGTTACGCCTTACGTTTCGACCGACCGTCAGATCACGCTGGAAATCGAGTTCGAGCAGACCGAGTTTACGGGCCGCGAGCAGGAGAACGCCCCTCCGGGAACCGCTACGCGCAGTTTCAAGTCGATCGTCAAGGTCCAGAACGAGGAGATGGTCCTGCTGGGCGGCCTGGACCGTAATTCGATGGAGAAATCCTCGCGGGGCATCCCGTTTCTGGCGCGTGTCCCGGTCATCAAGTGGTTCTTCGGCAAGGAGAAACGCAACAAGGTCGAACGTACGCTCAATGTGTTTATCAAACCTACGGTTATCGAATGAAACTGCTTTCCCGCATCCTGAACCGCATCGTCTTTATCCGGGCGGAGTTCGCCGCCGACGGAAGCTGTCGCACGGAGGTTTTCCTGTGGCGGACGGGCGGCATGGCTCCGTCCGAACGAAGTGCGGCGAAGGGCCTGCTCGCGGCCGTGGTCGTATGCGGCCACGGGGTCGTAACGAAACCCGACGGTTCGCAGATCGCCGCCCGTATCAAGGCCGATCCGGAGACCTTCCTGTGGAGCTCGGCCGGCGGCGGGACCTCCTTTGTCCGGCGGGAACGGCTCGGCGCACTGACTGAAGAACTCGCGGCGGAGGGCATCGTTCCGGTACGCATTTTCTGTGCGGACGCCGGGGCCGGTTTCGAAACCCTGGCGGAAGAGTTTGCCCGGCAGGTTTATGCGGACCTGCGCTGGCGCTCGCTCGTGCGTCCGAGTGCCGAATCCTCGGCGGCGGCACAGGCCGTGGTGCGGCGTGCGGCGCTTCCGGTGCTGGGCCTGTTCCTGTGCGTGCTGGCCGCGAATGCCGTGTTCTCCCCGCGGCTGAATGCCCGGCGGCAGGCGTTGCAGCAGCAGATCACGGCGCGGGAACGTACGGCCTCGAACGCCGCATCGGCGGGAGCCCGGCAGCGGGAATTGCTGGCGGAGTTCTCGAAACGCCCGGCTGCGCCGTGGGCCGTTGTGTGCGACCGGGTCGCCGGAGCGGTTCCCGAACGGGTCGTGCTGACGCAGTTGGCGGTCGAGCCGCTTACCAAACGCTTCGAAGCCCGCAAACCGCTGCAACGGCTCGAAGGCCGGGTCGTCGTCTGCGGAACGGCTCCGGAGGCTTCCGATGTGTCGGCATTCGTGCGGCAGCTTTCGGAGGAGGTCTGCTGCCGCGGCGTGCGGCTTATGCATGTGGAAAAGGAACGCGACGGCGACCGGTTGGCGTTCCGCATCGAGACTGCTTTATGACGCTGCCTTACAAATACCGTGGAATCGTGCTGCTGGCCGGGCTGGCGGTGGTCCTGCCGTGGGCCGCATGGCATTTCGCCCTGCGCGATACCTGCGCGGCGTGGCGCGACTGCCGGCATATGGGCGCACGGCTGGAAACCCTCGCGCCCGAAACCGCGCAGCCCGCGGCGGCCGGCGCCGGGGAGCGCGAACTGGTCCTCTCGGGCGGACTGCTCGACACGGTGCGCCGGGCCGCTGCGGAACGCTCGGTACAGGTCGCGGGCTACGAACCGTTCGTCACGGCGGAACACGACGGCGTGGCGGTGCATACCGCGCAACTGACCCTGACGGGCGGCTACGCCTCCCTGCTGCGGGTTGTCGATACGCTCGAACGCACGCTTCCCGCCTGCCGCCTGCGTTCGCTCGTCTGGCAGGCCGTGCCGGACCGGCGGACGCGGAAAATCCGGTTGACGCTGACGCTTTATATCCAGCAAATCGTACTTAAAAAATAATGCCATGAACAAACTGCTGCCCCTTTTATTTGCCCTGCTGGCCGTCGGCTGCGAGGTGCTCGAAGACGATATTTCCGGCACGCAGGTGCGGATCACCGCTCCTTCGGACCGGGTTTCGGTGGCCGCCGGAGGTGTCGGCTTCCGCTGGGCGGCCACACAGTATGCCGTCGGCTATGAGTTTACGGTGGTCGAGCCCTCGTTCGCCGCTGCCGGGCGCATCGTAGCCGATACGGTGATCTACGCCGATTCGCTCGCGCTCAGTTACGGCTGCCGCGTGGAACTCACGGCCGGCGAATACGAATGGTCCGTCACGGGGTTCAACGGCGGTTACAGAACCCGTACCGAGGTCCGGAGCCTTACCGTTACGGCCCCTGCGGACACCGAAACCCCGGAGCCATGAAGTCGCGCTGGACGACCTGCCTGCTGCTGGCGGCTGTTGCGGCGGTCTGGGGCGTTGTGGCGTGGAAAATCTTCGCTCCCGCCGGCGATGCCGTTCCGGCAGCCCGCCCGAAGCCCGCGCAGGTCTCTGCCGCGCCGCCCGCCGCCGACTCGCTGCGGCTCGACTATCCGGACCCGTTTCTGAAAGGCGCGCCGCGGCATGTGGCTGCCGTGCGTCCTGCGGTGCGGAGCCTCCCGGCGCCGAAGGCCGCCGCTCCCAGGCGCGAGCGGGTGAAGATTGCCCACCTGGGAACCATCACCTCGGCGGGCGGTCCCCTTTATATCCTGACGGTCGGAGATACCCAGTATGAGTTGACCCGCGGCGATTCGGCCGGAGGGTTCGCGCTCACGGCCTGCGACGGGGATTCGCTTTATCTGTGTAAGGACGGCGTGACGTACGGCGTAAAACGGTGCGGGCCATGAAATCCCCGGGCGCATACCTGTGCGGGAACGTACTGCCTACGGTGGTCGTGGTGTCGGTGGTGATGCTGACGGCGCTGCTGGGCCTCATGATGCTGTGGGAGCAGGAGTCGCTGCTCTTCGTCTGCAGCCAGCGGCTCCGCCAGGCCCGGGCTGACGTCGAATCGGCCTATACGCTTTACCGGTTGCATCCCGACGATGCCTCGCTGGCCGCTTCCGAAGGCTGCCAACTCTACGACTCCCTGCCGCGGTCGCGGGTCTTCGTCCGGACACAGCCGTGGGGATTGTACGAGGCCGTGCGGGTCCGGACTGCCGATTCGCTGCTGCATGTCTGCCGCCTGTACGGCGCGGAACCCGACGCCCCGAATACGCTTTTTTATGCCGACAACCGTTCGGCGGTGACGCTTGCCGGGCAAACCCGCTTGCAGGGAACGTTGCGTCTGCCCCAGAACGGACTGGTCTACGGGCGCGTAGGTTCCGATTTCTACCGCGGGCCGCAGTTGCCGCACACGGCTATCCTGCATGCCGAGGGCGGACTGCCGCAGCCCGATCCGGCCGTCCTGCGGCGCATTACCGCGCTGTTTACCCGGCCGGAACTATCGCCGGATACGCTTCCCGACAGCCTTTTCCACTCTTTCCTGTGCGATTCCGCCGCTGTTTTCCGGCTCGGCAGCGCCGAGGTTGGCGATTGTTCGCTCCGGGGGCGCATCGTGCTTTACGCCGACTGCCTGCGTATTGACTCGATCTGCCGTTTCGAACATCCGCTCATTGTAGCCCGTAAGATCATCGTCGGCAGTGGGGCACATATCTCTGCACAGTTGTTCGCCTGGGATACGGTTGTCGTCGAGCCCCGCGCCATGCTGGAATATCCTTCGGGAATCTATGCAGGCGTCTACGCCGAGGTCGGCGACCGGGCCCAAGTCAACGGTTATGCGGTCGTTCGCGATACGGTGCGCCGCAAAAAGGTGACGGCTTCTTACCGCCAGTCGCGCACGGCGCGGCTCCGCGGACTGCTCTGGGTCGACGGCGTGGCCCAGGTGCAGGGCATCGTCGCGGGGCGGGCGGTATTGCGGCAGGCTGTTTATTTCTCGCCCCAGGGCTACTACAAAGACATGTTTTACGGGGTGGCATTGCTTGACAATCCCGTGACGGCGCAGCCGCTCTGGCTCGCATCCGCGCGGAGAAAGGAGGCGGCATGCGCAGACTGAGGGGTGCGTCGCTGCTGGAGGCGATCGTCGCCGCCGTGCTGCTGCTGACGGTTTTTGCCGCGGTGATGGAACTGCTGCCGCGCCTGACGGTGCGCGACGACGACGCGCTGCTCGTAGCCGAGGCCGATTACCGTGCCGGACGGGCTTTCGACAAGTACGCCACCGGGTTATGGCCCTGCGGAGAATATGTCGAAACCTGTGATTGGGGCACGATTACAATCCGGATCGAACATTACCGCGATTTTGTCGATTTGCAGGTCGTCACCGTTTCAGTCCGGATCGACGGAAGCCACAAACGGATAACTCTCAAACAACTCATCGAATGCCGCGAATAAACCATACGTTGCAGGGTTCGACACTGGTCGAGACGCTGGTGATGATGCTCGTGGCGGGCGTCGTCTTCCTTGCCGTGATGGACGGCCTGACGCTTTTTACCCGCCTGCAAACCCGGCGCGTCGGGGTGTTGCTGGAGAACGGCCGCCGGCGTGACGGATATTTCCGGTTGGAATCGCTGTCAATGCAGGCCGACAGCATCCGCTCCGGGCGCGACGGGCTGGACGTTTATCGCGGCGGCAGGCGATCGGTATTGGCTTTATGCAATTCGGCGCTGGTTTACCGCACCGGGGAGTTCCGGGATACGCTGCTGTCGGGCGTTGCCGGGCTGCGGCTCTCCGGGACCGACCCCGATACGCTGGAGGTGGCCTTTGCGGAAGGGTTCGCACTCCGGTTCCCGGTAAAACTTCCGCCCCGGGAGCGATACTGCAGGTCGTTGGACGAGATCGAAGAAGGCTATGACTACGAAGAATAAGATAACGGATGTGCGGCGGGAGGTATTCTACGCCGAACTGCACGCCCTGCTGACCGCAGGGCTGGATTTCTCGCACGCCTTTGCGCTGCTGATCGAGGGCGAGCGGGATGCGCGGATGAAAGGGCTTCTGAAGGGGCTTTACGATGGGGTGGTGGGCGGCTCGGCCCTGTGGCAGGCCATGGAGCGCAGCGGGGCGTTCCGGCCCCTGGACTGCGGCGTGGTGCGCATCGGCGAGCAGACGGGGCGTCTCTCCGAAACACTCGAATTCCTCGGCGGCTATTACCGTAAGCGGACCGCCCAGCGGCGGATGGTCTCCTCGGCGGTGAGTTATCCGCTGGTGATCCTCTGCACGGCCGTAGCGGTCGTGGCCTTTATGCTGGCCGTGATCGTCCCGATGTTCGAACAGGTCTACGCCCGCATGGGCGGCGAACTGCCGGCCCTGACGCGCTGGATCATCTCGCTCTCGAAATCGTTTCCCGCTTATGCCGCCGCAATCGCGGTTGCCGGGAGCGCTGCATATATCATTCTATACACCAACCGAAACCGAAAGGAGGTACAACGATGGACTTCTGAACTCATGCTGCGCCTGCCCGTTGTAGGCGCGATTATCCGCAAAAACCATCAGGCGCAGTTTTGTAAACTGCTCTACCTGCTCTGCACGTCCGGGGTTCCGCTGCTCACGGGCGTGGGGATGCTCTCCGACGTAATCGGCTTCTATCCCTACCGGCAGTCGTTCGCCTCGATCTGCCGCGGCCTGGAGCACGGCGAACTTTTTTCGGCGTGCGTGGCGCGCTTCCCCGCGCTGTATGACCGCAAACTCACGGCCTTGGTCCGTGTCGGCGAGGAGACCAACCGCCTTGCAGAGATGCTCCGCAGCCAGGGTGACGCCCTCACCGACGAACTCGAATACCAGATCCGCCGCATGGGCTCGCTCCTCGAACCCGTCCTGATCATGCTCGTCGGCCTTCTGGTCGCCGTAATCCTCATCTCCATGTACATGCCCATGTTCCGACTCGGCGGAATAATGGGGTAACTTATCTTTCCGTCAGATATTAACCTAATTACTTAAACATTTTACAGCTATGAGAAAAGATATCGTGATAGTTGTATTCATCTTTACAACTTTTATTAATTTGACGAAATCAATATGCAATACGCCATCGAATGCTCCATTATTTTCACCTCCGAATTATACTGTCGAGAAATCCAAAGGGCTTTTCAGATATGATGTGCCATTATTATCCATCTCTTCGGGCAATTATACCCTTCCTCTTTCCTTACGATATGTAGCCAGAGGTGTTAAGTCTGTGGATAATCCAGGAATAGTGGGGTTCAACTGGAATCTCAATGCCGGAGGAGTAGTTATCCGAACCGTCAGAGGAATCGCGGATGAACAATATGACCCGAAGGAAAAACGGTATCGGGGATTTCTCTATCGCGGTACTAAACTTCCTGCGGACGTGGCTGCCTCCAGCATTGATTCCGTCCATTTAGGACGTATGGATGGAGAACTTGATTTATTTACGGCAATGATAAATGACGATGCCATTAACTTTTTCATCAGGTTTGAAGATGATAAAGTTGTAGCAAAGCAACTGAGCCAGTCGTCATACAAAATCGAGTGTATTTCCAAAAATAGTTCCGGAATAATAAGTCTTTCTGGGTGGACAATTACGGATGGCTACGGCAATAGGTATATATTCACCACCAAAGAACTCTCTACTCCTACGATTGTAAACAGAGCTTACCCTTTCAATGCTCCGCAAAATACTGAGTATCCCTCTTCTTGGATGCTGGATCGTATCGAACTGCCAAATTCTGAGAAAATTACGTTTCATTACTCATCACAGGATATTTTTGCTTTTGAGAACAATTCAATCAATGGCACGAGTTATAGCTATGGCAGACTGATCCAATATCCTAACGTGCTTGTTGATCCAGATCAATTTGAAAGACTAATTTCGGAATTTTATTCTGCAGCTCAGTGGGAAGGTGAAATGGCTATTCAAAGATCTTACTATGGATTTCGCACAACAATTATGGATATGAAGCAGCGTTCGGCAGGTAGGGCAATATTGGGTGCTCTTCAAGACACCAATTTTGGCTGGGATATATACTATGATATTGGGCGGACAGTCGATGACGTTATATATGGAGTAAGAACCAGTGGAGCTGGCTATTTTCAGCTTGAACGGACCATGAATACAGCTTACAGCTTGGTCAACTTTCTGAATACCAGCTTGAGACAGAGAATTTACAAAGCTAAGAGTTCAAGTCTGGATTCTATTTCTGTAGTCACTAAAACCCCTGTTCTAACAGAAATCAGAACAAGCCGGAATACAGTTAAATTTGGCTACGATCTGAACCGGCAGAAACTTAAAACAATTGAACTGTATGATTTCAGACCGCGTATATTGGATAAGGTTGTCATTCAGACGGATTCGGTACTTAAAAAAGTAATTCGTCAGGATAGGGGCGGTAACACGTATCAAACTGAATCGTATGATTACTATCCTGTCGTTGGAAAAACGAACCTCGGAGCTGAGTATCATGGCACGAAAGAAACGGCATACAGCTTGAAGACCATTATTCTGCCTACTAACGGGCATGTCGATCTTGAATACGAATCCAATACAAGGAAAAATAGTTCCGGGCAGCTCGAAGAGTTTTCGGGACTCAGAATTAAAAGTATTGTTTACTCCGACGGACTGGGGCGCAAGGATCGACGCAGCTATGAATATCCTCACGGCGGACAGATAGTATACGATAGCATCGTAAAAAAGACAATCATAAATTACGCAGATTTTGCCGATACTGTCAGACATCGTTTACCTCAATACTATGGAAATACTTTTCTCAATCATGGAAATCATGGGTTGTATTATCCCTATGTAGAAGAGAGGTTGCAGGATGCAGGCAAGAAAACTTATCTATATTATATTCCGCCGTACAATAAAAAAATATGGCCGTACTGGCTGTGCGAACTTCCGCTTGCGGATGCAACTTACGATAATCAGGGAAGACTTATTTCTGTAAATTCTTATGGCTACTATATTCCTTTTGAAAACTACCCCACGCAATTTACCGAGCATTTCTCCCGAGTTCCAGATTTTCTGGAGAATAACGGGCTCATTGCTCAACTTATCCCTAATCCATATTATATTGATCCTCAATGGCGACTTAAACCAGAATTTACAGGGGGAGTACTATTTCATGGATTATATATAAATTTCGGAGAGCGGGTGAATATCTTCGATGTTAATTTCGCAAAACGCGTCATTCCAATTAGCGATCCGAGAATGAGAAGTTTTTATTCCCTGTTTTATGGGGGCAAAACAGTTCTCAGGGATATGGCCTGCTACAATTTCCAAAACACATCGATTGTAGGACCGTCGATAGAGCATTTAATCGACCCGTCGATCCTGGGGCAAGGTGTAAGGACGCGTTTTACGGAATTTGAATATACCAATAGTAAGAATAACGGAAAGCCAACAGCAGTGATCAATACGTTATCTTCGGGTGCCAGATATATCAAAATGCGTCATACTATCGAAGATTTGCAGGATAATTCATTTGCGGCGATGGCCGACATGTCAGCAAATAATGTGAATGATGTGCCGATCAAGGAGATAGATCTATATCAGAAAGAGGAAAATTCACCTCGCTATCTGCTCTGTGAAAAAGTTACACTTCGAGCTGGGGTAACTGTTGATAAAACGCATGTATTCTTACCTACAACGGAACGAGTTTATACTCCGAAATCAGATGGCGAATTGCCTGTATATTCAGATATGCCGGGTAATAATCCGTTGTATTCACTGGGACAAGATAAATATAACTTTTTTTCGGATACAGGATATCAGCAATACGACCACTATTTGCCTGCAACTCGAAAAACACGGGCTGACGAAAAGGTATATATATACGATGCCGGGAATGAAAATATAATTCTCAAGACATCCAATATTCCTGTGTCTAATATTGCCGCATTGGATATTTTCAGAGCCTCGGAATTAAACGCTGCAGAACAAACATATTGCAGAGCGAATCCAATTCGGTTGAAATTGAGCGGTCTGGATAGAAACACTTTATCTGTCACCACCTCTGTTGGATGTTCCAAATACCGGGCGTATTTATATACTAAACCAACAGGTTTGTCGGTATCGGTCGGCGTCAAGATCAACACTAGTTCTGCACCTACTCTCACCAAGACTGTTGTAGCTGGTAAATGGCAACTAATCGTATGGGATATTTCTATCCCTGATGATATCAAGGGTCAGGTAAATCGGCTCGAACTGAATCTTGATACACAAAATGGAATTGTTGCCTTTGCGGTGCTTGCACCTGAGTCTTCTATGTTTGAGGCTTATTCATATTACATCGATGGAAATATATTCTGCACGATCGATCAGTCTGGTCTGATTACCCGCAATGAATATGACAACGCAGGCAGACTCGTTCGAACATATGATAAAGACGATAATATCTGTACTGAACACGAATATGTATTATAGTCGCATTAACCCAACAGCTACCATGAAAAAGTCATATGTCATAAAAATCGTTTTGTTGTTGCTTCTGTTCACATCAATTTCGCCTTCAGGCTTTTCATTGCCAACGATAGACATAAGCACCACACCCACGGAAAAACTGTACTGGAAGGGCGGCAAAGTTACGTTCCATGCCAACTCTTTCTCTTCGGATCTCAAATTATTGAAGGTTTTTTTTGATCCGGCATTAAACACTAGGTATCCTCAGATTAAGAGTTTTAGTTTGTCGGGAAGCCAGATTACAGTTGAACTCGGAGAGAATCAAAAAACAGAAGATAATACGCTCAGATTAACCTATTACACCACGGCAGGTGTCGGGGTGACAAATAGCTTTGTTATCGGTGCGATGAAGAAAGAAGAACCTGCTGAACCTTACCTGTGGCTCAAGGAAGTCAACTCTCATGTACCTAATGAAAGTGATAATGTATTGTATATTCCTTCAGGTGGCAAGGTAACGATATCAGATGTTAGACGAGGACAAAATAATTCTAGTCAGTTTCTTGGGATGCGTTTTTTCTGCTTGTATTCTCCAGAACAAAATGAAGACTCAGGAGTGCAACAAGCTACTACGACTGAAGATGGGATGGTATTTATCCCTTATTATCGATTTCCTGAGTTTAGCGGATATGCAAAATTATATCTCCAAGCAGCATGGAACCCATTGACAGGCGGCGAGCAATTGAGGCTTTACTCCAATACGGTTGAGATCAAAGAAATAGACGAGGATTATTTCAAAGACATTATATTGATTTCGCGTAACCAGAGTATGAATTCAGTCAAGAATGCATCCCAAACGTTTGGTATATACCCGGACAGATTCTATGATCCTCGTGTCGTATATCGTTTTAATGTGAGTTATGCCTGGCAAAAAAAGGAGTCGGGATCGTATGATTGGACTACCGTGCCCGGAGCCACGACCGAGTATTTGCCGGAGATAATGCGTATCAGCTCCAATACATCATTTCGAAGGATAACCTATTTTGGTAGTCGGGAGCTCTATTCGAACGAAATTTATATGCAACTTGAGACCGGGAACAATGAAATAGCTTTGGTTTATGCAAAAAATCCGTTGGACGGATTTTTTGTGAATTCGATAAATGAACCGAACATACAACCAGACAGTATTTGCTGGGAATGGCGCACTACCGGTAATCATGGAGGGGCAAGTAGAATAAAGACCAATAGCCCGACTTACACCACTGGTCCTATCAGTCAAAGCCGATACCTTCGTCGTGTGTATTACAAGCAAGGTGTCTCTTATCCATCCAATGAAATATTAGTTGGGACGAGCGAAAAACGTATTGTAAACAGGACCTATACGTCGAATAAGGGAGCCTCTTATGTGGATGATATCGAATATTATGATGACTTTGGGCAAAAAATACAGCTGGTATCTGTCAATGCTTCTCCAGACGGTAATAAAGATATAATTCAGACTACAGAGATTGGCCTGCGGGGAGAACTGAATAAAGAATATGTCCCCTATGCGAAAACTGTGGGCAACACTTTTGATTTGACATATCGTAATCCTGCTAACTGGAGTTTCGAAGGACAGGACCCCGCCTATGCATTTACGAGTACCGCATACGAACCTAATCCCTTTAGACGAATGCAAAAGTCTACAGGACCGGGGTATGTCCGGCATATGGAGGATAAAAGTACGAGTTTATCTTATGGTTTCAACGTTGCAAATGACATCATTAACTGGCAGGTTTCTTTTGATGGAGTCTTGACATCTGAGGGATATCTCCCTGCCGGGGCATTATACCTTACTGAGACTATTACACCGGATGGTAGAATATCACAAGAATACAAAGATATTAGAGACAAGTTAGTTCTATCACGGGTGTTTGATGACACTACTATGCTGAATACATATTATGTCTATGATAAAATAGGACGTTTAACCTATGTGATACCGCCCATGGTCGATCATGCTCATATAACGCAGCAGCAAATAGACGAACTTTGTTATTATTACTGTTACGATGAATTGGGACACCCAATAACAATAAAGACTCCCGGAGCAGACCCCAATCATTATGTTTATGACAAGAAGGAGCGGGTTGTTCTTACCCAGAATGGCAACGGACGAATCGGTAATAAATGGGATTATGCTCTGTATGATAATTTCAACCGGGTTGTTGAAGTTGGCCAGATTTCGAGTAACGAGTCGTTCGAAAGTCTCAAAGCAACCGCCAGCGTTTCGGAAAACTATATTCCGGCCAATCGCGAACCTATAAAGTATCTGTTTTATGATAATTACAACTACACGGGAGCACATCCTTTTATTCAGGCTGAGAATATTTCAGGCTATATCGATTCGGATATGAATCCTGAAAATGGCTATTCCGATTTGACTGCCGGTTTGAAAACAGGTATCCGCGTCAAGATGCTCGGTACGGATTCGTGGTTGACCAAGACGTATTATTATGATAGTCAAAACAGGCTGATACAGCAGATTGACGATTCCGCAGATTCTGCTTTGGGAGAGAGTTGTTTTAGCTTTCAATACGATTTTGTCGGGAATATACTTTCCAGCCGTGAGCGACATGGGCTATCTGCTCCGGATGTTCTGCTTAGTTCCTATCTCTATGATGATCGTGGACGATTGGTATCCGGTAGTTACTCTCTCAATAATGGTAAATCGGCTACTATAAAATACGAATATGATGCCGTAGGGCGGATGAAAAAGGCCCGATATGGAGATGAGATCAATGGATTCGACGAGGAATATAGCTATGGGATTTCCGGCTCGCTCCTTCGAAAGGAAAGCCCCTATTTTACAATGTGCCTTCGCTATCATGCTCCATTGATAAATGGTTCCACTCCATCGTGGGATGGGAATATTTCCGAGTGGAGTTGGCATTACGGCCCGGATGGGAGTGAACAAACCTATGCCTTCTCTTATGACAAACTTTCGCAGTTGATGGCTGTAAAACAGTACGTCGATGGTGTCGCTAATGATTTGTTCGTAGAAAAGGGATTAAGCTATGATAAGAATGGTAATATCCTGACCCTGGAACGAATAGCAAATGGAATGATGGCCGACCAGTTGTCATATTCCTATAGCGGTAATCAACTTTCTGCATTATCCGGATCGAGAACGGGAACTTATGCCTATGATCAGGTAGGTAATATAATCCATGATGGAGCGAACGACCTCGATCTAACCTACAACCCCTTAAATCTGCTTGAAAAAGTCGAGGATAAAGAGGGTATATTGGCAAAATATACGTATCTTGGAGACGGAACAAAGCTCTCTGCTTTCGATGCGGTGGGTAATGGCCTTTTTTATGCCGGTTCTTTGGTATATAGAAAACAAGGAGAAACGTCTTCTCTGGAAAGTGCCGCATTCGCGGGAGGACGATTGACGGTAACTTCGAACACTATCGAGCCTTATTACCATTTAACTGATCATCTGGGCAGTGTGCGCTGTATCATTGATGCAAAAGGGCAGGTTCTCGAACGAAATGATTACTATCCTTTTGGCCTTCGATGGGAAAATGTACAGCAGCTTGTTTCCGACAATCGGTATCGTTATAATGGCAAGGAGAATCAGTCGTTCGCCAACGTGCCGTATGCGGATTATGGAGCGCGAATGTACGATGGCCGGATCGGTAGATGGATGGCACAAGACCCGTTATGTCAATTTTATAGTCCCTACCTGTTCAGCGCGAACAATGCAGTTCGGTTCGTCGACCCCAATGGATTATGGACTAGTGTGGACGGCGGTTTTTCGACGAATAATCCGTTTGAAATAGCCGACTTTTTATCTGCGGCTAAAAATAATTTTTTCGGCGAAGGACCTTATGCATATATTGAGAATTATTACAACCTGGATATGTATGTGAACGCAAATCTGGGCAAAAAGATTCGGGATGATGGAATGCTTGCAACGACTATAAAGCAGGCATTGATTATGTCCAAAAAGCCGTGGAGTAATTGGACCCCTGTTAATATGGATGAGGTCGAAGCTTGGCAGAATGATTTCGCCAGAAATATAGACCATTATTTGACCATGTCGGATCCATTTGTGCAACGGGTTCACCAGGCGTATGGGGAGTTTTGGCGCACAGGTATTGATTGTAGTTTTTGGGTAATGGGGAAAACAGGTAATTATATTTCTGCATTGGGTGTTTTAACTTCAGCTTTTGGCGGAGCCCCTTTGATTGCGCTAGGTGGAGGCATGAGCTTTGGAAGTAATCTTTATTATGGAATTCAAGACGTTGCAAATAAGGATTATATTCCTGGATTCTACAAGATTGGGACTTCTGCTTTTTTCTATTTTCTGCCGGTGTCGCTTGGTAAATTTATGACATCCAATGAACTTTCTATTTTTAACGGTGTTTTATTACCGCATTCAGTATTGGTAGAAGCGGCTGGAAACAACAATGAAAAATAATAAAATATAAAAGTATGATTGCATCTTTAATTCTTCTGTTTTGTTGCGGTTGCATTGGCTTGTGGATTCTCTATGAGAAATATACCTACTTTAAAAAAAATGAAGAGTGGCGAGAAGATGTTATGGGAAAGTACATGCCTCAATTATTGCTTACACTTATGATTTGGAGCGGATTTGTTTATTTATTATTCATAAATTTATAATGAAAATAAACATTCTCATTTAGTCAAAATTTGAGAACGATAAGAGTATCTATATATTTAGGGGGGGGGTAACACTACTATAAGTTAAATGCGTAAATATCCTTCCGGATGGGTTCTTGATATTTTTAATTAAGGAAGAGTTAGTTAGCTAACTCTTCCTTCTTATAGTATGCAATAGGGGCGTATTGATATGTCCAAAGACTTCTTTATCGGAACTATTAAATGTTCATTTCTAATATATTAGGGACTGAATTTGCCATAGCTTGGCGTCCGATTTTAAGGCTCATATTTGGTATGTACCATAAAAAATGGTACATTTAAATATATATAATGAGATGTAATTTCTCCTGTTTATCCTAATCAAAAGACCAAATTTAAAATAACAGATAAACAGCAAGGATGTGTTGTGCGCGGTTCCTTGCTTGCTGTTATTTGGTTTGGTCGCCATAGTTAGGCAAACTAGGATACCGTGCATATTTTTTGTTAAATACAAATTATGTGCAGTATGATTTACATTCTTTCCTGTCTGGTTATTTTATTATTTCTGGGAATTATTTTTTTATACATCCTTTGGAGACATTCCGCCCAAATTGCCTATAATCGATTATGCTACATAAAAGACTGGCTTGATTTGCTGTATGTATATAAAAATGATCCTGTTTCATTTCAAGAGCGATGCAAATTGCTGGCTCATGTAAAACAACTTTGTAAATATAAGATTATAAATCATCATCCAATCAAATGGACGATAAAAAAGAAATGGCGAAAAATGACTACAGCAGAAAAGAATCTGATCTGTTTAATGGATGCCGGCTTTTCAAACAGAGAATTATGTGCAATTTTTCAAGTTGGCAAAGTTGGGTCTATCTATGTAAAATATATCGAATAAAACTTAAATAGGAGTTGATTCGTCTCTGCACTAGAGTAGGTTTGGGAATATACGTTAGCTGTTTGGGAAAGTCGAGAAGGTCGGGTATTTCCAAAAGGGGGAATAAAGAATCCAGCCACAAGGCTGGATTCTTTATTGATCAAAGTAGTGCAACCAGAAAAATAGATAGCAATGTAAAAATAATGTAAAGGACTACAACCCGATTCCCAGTTTTTCGGGATCTTTCTGATTCTCGCTCAAACTTGGCCAAGATTCTTTTTTCTCTGATTGGGAAATAAATCAAACTAAAAACGATCAGAAGAAATACGCCTACCTTCAGAAAACGATCTGTAAACTCACCCAAAATCAAATAACAAACTATCATATAATTTGCTATCAGAAGGGAACAGGTTGCTGCCATCTGAGTTATGGGATAGCTTTCACCATTCATATAAGATATCCTTTTGTATACTTTGTAATACAAATAATCGATAGGATTGATCATTTTCGTTGTTTTTTATTCAAAAACTGACCATCCGCACATAATGGTCTCGAATCGAGTATATCCTGTTATTTAATGCTTGAGGTATCCCATCTACAAAATTAACAAATTTTTCACCTTCCCTATATGCTGGTTTACCAACGGTATGATAACCTAATTAAACAGCAGCACCCTTCCCACCTATCATAGAGACAACATTTCAAATAGCATCGGTATTTTCACTTTGTCATGGGATTTATAACCTTATTAACTAAATGCAACTACAAAAAAAGCCCCTATGGTTATTATGATGTACAGCGCAACTACCCAATTTCCAATTATACGGGATTTTTCCGACTCTTTCTCGTATTTGATTATAATTTGTTTTTCACTAGCGGCATAAAATATTGAGAGCGGAAGCATGAAGATCAAACTAACAACCATAATAACTGTTGTAAGTTCACCGGTTACTAATATCCAAATAGTCCAAAAGTTTAATAGCGGAAAAAGAGCAGTAGCCCCACTTTGTTGAACAGGTACTATTCCTCCGTTAATGAAAAACAGAACTTTATATATTTTGTAAAATAAATAATTAATTGGGTTAATCATAGTAAAAAGGTTTTTTCTTAAAAATTAGATGATTACCAATATCCTGGACCAAGTTTTCGTAGTTCATGCATTCGTGCTCGTAAAATCCCCTCCAATTCTATTTCTTTTTCAATAATTTTCTTCCCTCCGGTATAGTATATTGAGACTATAGCACCAGGATAACTCATAAGCGAGACAACCGCAGCAGTTGCATCTGCAAATGCTAAACCTTTTTCCCCATTTTGATATGTGTTGTAAGCCCCCGTCAGATTAATGCCTGCCATTATACCACCAATGGATCCGATAGCACCTCTAAAATTCTGTGACGCATTCATAAAAGTACCAGCTACTGATGCTAGATCACTCCCAAGTCCAATTATGGAGTTGTAATTATCCCAAAAATCACCGGCAGATTTGGACAGGCCAATTGCAGTTTCCATATTTGCATCAGCGTTTTTTATTGCCTGTAGGCCGACGATGTCTAATGCCTTACTTGGGTCATATGTTGCTATAGCACCACCCAAACTATAATAAGTACCATTCCTATCATCATATGTTCTCCCCTTATACTTTAATCCCTTTTCCTGCATTTCGTTCTCCGATAATTGCTCTCTGATATATTTGTATCGAGTCCGAGTTTTTGTTTCGCCGTTTTTGTCCTCGTATTCTTCCTCGTAAGAATACCAGTCTTTTCCGTTATTGTCAATTAAGCGAATTGGATTGTTTGCGCAGAATACATATGAGCCAATTGAAAAATTCTTTTCTGCCAACACATCTTGCCCAAGCCATCCAAGGCGATATTTCGAATCGAGCATTCTTGCCCCGTAATCCGAATACGGTACATTGACAAATTCCTGAGTTTCCTTTCCGTTAAAAAGATAACGGTTATCTGAAAGTTGTGCCCCATCTTCCCAGCGCATGCCGAAAGGGTAGTAGTCGTTGCGCTCGATAACCTCGCCTTGATGATTGACAATAACGCGTACGCTGCCCAGATGATCTGTAATGAAATAGCGGGTTTCAATGCCTGCGGTCGTCGCAATGAAACGCCCGGCGCTAAATGCTGCGCTTTCCAGGGAAAGAGTGTCGTTTTGCTTCCTATACACCAAAGAACCTGAATAAACCAGCCCGTTACCGCCGGCATCCATCGCCGAAAGTTTCGTACCATCCGAAAGATAGGAATAATTCGCCAGAATTCCATCTTCGGATTTGACATTTTCCACCAGATTCATATAGTTATATTTCAGATCGAGATTATTAGGACCGTCGTGGGTCATATTTCCATTTACATCATAAGAATAATCATAGGATTTTTGGTCCCCCATGTCGGTCAGCGTTGTTAGCTGATTACCGGTATATTTATAGGAATAATTAATAAAGGTTCCATCGGATGTACCTCGAACCAGTCCTTCCGGATTACTGTTTAGATCGTATCGTATCGGGCATTCCAGATAGGCATTTGTCAAGAAGTCATCTTCATAAAGCCTCGAATCAGATAATCGCCCCAACTTATCATAGAAGAGCTCATAGCTGTTAACCGGATAATCCGGGACGTCGACACCTTTGTGCTGCCATTCCCATGTGGTAATATTTCCTGTATAGCTGGGGGTGAATTCGACCTGTTTTGAGGTGTAATAGTATAAATTTGTCGTTAGAAGTGTATCTGCACCTCTTGTTACATGCTGGGATGTCCTCCAGCCATGAATGTTGTAGGTCAATGTTTCGTCAATGGCATTTGCGCCTGTCCCAGATATTCTGGAGCGCAAACGTCCCAGATCATCATACTCATAGCTCAACTGAGCCATCATAACGTTGTCGACATAGGTTTTTTCAGATAGTTGACGGCCTCTGAGATCATAAGAGTAAAGAATTTTCATTTCCGTTCGAGCATCTGTTGCCCCAGGTTGAATCGATTCTACACTTGTTATAATGTTCCCGGTAAAGTCGTACTTACAACTGAATCTGTTTATTCCTCCCAAATGATTCTTTTCCACAGTCTGAATAACCCGGTTCTTGTTATCGTAATAGAAAGCCCGTTCGATATAGCTATTTATTCCCGATTTATAGGCCGAGTCTATTACGGCCAGTTTTTCATAAATTTTCAAGCCGGTATTGCGGTTGCTTACGTCTGCGTTTTTAACCACATCGTTGACTGCTGCAAATGCAAGGTATGCCGGAATGGCAAAAGGCGTCTTTTGATTCGGATCATCGCCTTGCGCATACGTGGCTCCTCCATATCTGTACTCTGCATGTGTTTTGGGGTTGGGCTCTATTGGATGCATTATAGATTCTGCCTTCGATTCTTCTTTTACGAGCCTGCCGAATTCGTCGTATTCATAATGAGTCCACCGATACCCGTCATTTTCTCCAATGCCGTCTATCGATGAATCCTGTTTTTCATTGAGACTACTATTCCCATCGCGGTATGCGGTCAATCGATTGGCTGTATCGTAAATAAATAACTCCGGCTCCCGGCCAGGCTGACGCTTTTCTGCTATATTACCTTGTCCATCATATTGATAATAATAGCAATATTGCTTAATGAGGCTGTCGTCAAATGGCCAGTTCGATCCACCGGATTTAAGTTGGAGGGTTCCTTCAGGGGTAATCACGAATACTTGCCGACCGCATATATCGTATACATAATATGTATCAGCAGACTCATTTCCGATAATTGTTCGTGAGAGAATGGTCCGGTCTTGTAAATCTGTGAATACGCATATCTCCCGACCATCTTCGTCGATCGTTGTATCTTTGGCCAATGTATATTTAGGGTAATACCCCCTTAGCTCCAGACCGGATTGTTCGACCGCAAAACGTAGAACTTCATTTTCCGAGTTAACATCATACTCATAATTGAGGGATTTTTCATTTGCCTTTTGATGGAATATCTCCCCGGGTTGGAAACTCTTGTCTACCTGATTTGATGCCAACGATTCATACCTTGTTTCTGAGTAGGGCGCAGAATCAGAATAGTAATCAGAAGTGGCAGCGCTCTTTATAGCTGAGAGTGGATTATAAGCTCCGTCATTATTTGTTATCGGAACTGGCAGCCATTGCTTAATTTCTCGTCTTACTTCATCATATTCCACGAAGGAGACAAGGTCTTTATGGGGATCTGCCGCCTTACAGTCTACAGTTTGTTCAAGATAGCCCAGGCCATCGTAATAATTGACCTGATCATAATATGAAGTTCCGTCTTCTGCTGTAAAAGTGCGCGTGTGAATGTAATTTTTATCACTCAAATTCAAACTTCCTAAATCAGGTAATAGTTCCATAAAATGGTGATACGGGATGACTCCAAAAGCACACCAATGGCTTGGATCAAAAACAGCGCGTCCTAAATTGTCATACTGAACCTTACTCCGCTGTAGCGATTTACATGCCCATCCCTCAATGCCGTCTTCATTATCTGCACTCAGGCGATCCGGCTTCGTTTTGTTGGATGTCCCGTCGTATGTGACATGGTCAACTACTTTTCCTGTATTATCAATAAGGCTTACCGTTTCTCCGGAATTACTCAGAATAATTTTCCGCTGATATAAAGGGGGATTATATTTCGGATATGATTTTACTCCCGGATATAATTCTTCCAACTCAAACTTGCTGTTATTATATTGATATGCAACGAGAATAAAACTTTCGGCTTCGATAATAGTGCCTGCAGGGAAGTTGTAGATTTCAGTCACTCCGCCCCCTGTTAATTTCCAGCTTGTCAAATTAACAGGAGTCTTTTCAAAATTATATAACTCAATATACTCCCCATTGCTATAGGGAATACCCTGCGCTATTCGTTCATTCAAGGGTGTATCATACATTATTTCAGAGATTACGACCCGGTTTGTTCCATAGAGGGATAAGACCCCACAGAGAAACAATAATATAAAGAATATTATCTTTTTCATGATTGTTGATTTTACTGTGAAATTATATTGTACTTATATTCCTGAAGCAGGTTCCCATCATGATCACGGATCGCGCACAGTTTCCAGTCGTCGTTGTATTCGTAATATATTGATCGGCCGGAGGTATCTGTAATTCGAGAAATTCCGACGAATGGGATACGCTCATAAACTGTAATCTGGTAATTATTTTCAGTCATCGTATTGATGTCATATAGCTTGTTTCGGGCCGTTTCGGGCAGATTGTCTGTTAACGGAGTAGACCCCAGCGTACTTAATCCGGAAATTTGCATCACCCTGTCAAAGGTGCAATTATCAATCTTTGCTACGAGATACAAACCTCCATATCCCCAGATATAGCTGGTTGTCAGACCCGACTTGTCGGTAGACTGCACGAGGTTTCCGTGCGAATCATATCGGTCATATGATATATCCCTAATGTAATTGGGTTCTGTTGTTACCGACACTGGTAAATTACCGGCTGTGGCCACGGATGCGGGAAGAATATATCCTGAAGACTGTTTGTATGAATATAGTGTAGCATCGACAATGTTTTCCTGATTCCCATTTCCTTGAACCGTCTTCAGGCTTTTCCAAGGTAGAGAGAGTAGATTTTTTCTCAATACCAAATCGGCTATGGAGCCGGACGGCATTTCATAAGCATAATTATTTCGGACTCTTATTGTGTCGCTATTACTGTCTATCGTTGTTGTGGTTGCGATTTGATTTCGCTTATTGTATTCATAATCGACCTGAGATTTCAATACGCCGTTTTTTAAACGAGTCGTGGTCGTCACACTTTTGAGCGGATAGTTTTCAGTGATAATAGCATGTTCATAAACACCAACGGGAGCCAGTTTCGCTTCGAAGACCCGATCCAGTTCTTTCGATGTATCGTATTCATTATCTATTCTTTTCACAACATCCCCTTGGGCGTTGACTACAACGGTCGTGAATGGTTTTCCTCGCTGTCCTTCCATTGATATCGGCAGGGCTGCTTGCATGTCGACATCCCATAGCGTTGCACCAGACACCTCTTCATCCGGATAATCAGTCTGTGAAGTGTAGCTGTACAAGGTGTAAGAACCGTCACTATTTACCTCTTCCACCTCGCAGTATTCAATATGATTCCCCTTTGTGCTGCTACTGATCAGTTCATCCACATTTGGCTCCATCAATTCAATGACTCCGATAACCTTTTCTATATCTATACTGGTAGATGTCAGTATGTAATACTGGTACATATATTTAGGTAGAATTGTCAATATGCCTGAACTTTTCGACGATAATTTGTAGCGATACTCAACTTGTTTTGCCAATGTATTATCCTGATTATAATCTTCTATTTTCCATATTCTCATACCTCCGGCGCGCCAGGTATTGGCATCGATTTTATAAGCCGATGATGAGAAATTTTCGCGGAGGTAATAATGATCCATCGCTTGTGAAAAATCATGGCCTTGATAGCTAAACAGGGAGTAACCTTTTGTCGGATATGTTATCTTCTGAAGCATCCCTTTTATTGCATAATTACTGTTGGGATCTCGGCTCGTGGATCGGAAACAAGGGTATTGATCTCTATTAAAATAGGGGTCCGGGATTGCCAGCTGTGGTTCGTAGCCCTCTTTTCCATTGTAGTAGCCCCAATGGTCGATTGCGGTCGAAGTATGGTATGGGAAACTGGTGTCACTGTCATAATATTCCATCAGGTAGCTGCCTACTCCCGAAAGGCTTACTTCTTTTAGCATCATAACCGGATTCCCCGGAATAGGGCCATATTTATAGTTTAATTTGCATTCTTTTAGCAGTGTTTTGTATTTCGAACCATCCATTTCCCAAACAGAAATAGCATCCAATTTTTGCGTGCTTTTCATATCTGCGGGATCAATTCCGTCCTGTCCGGAATAAGGAGCCCGCCACCGTTCGCTATGTTCCCGAGGACTATATTCACATTCGATGCGCACTTTATCGTCGATAATAATGCATTTTACCAGACTTACTGTCCCACGGGTTTTTAACCGGTATGGGGAAAAATTGGTCTTTGACGGTGTGCGGATCTCTTTAAATTCTCCGTTTTGCACTGTCCAGAATAAGCCTCTGTCATCTTGGTAAAAAGTTGCAGTCAGCCCGGCCGGTCGTCTGTTTTCATATGATTCGATAATATATTCAAACTCAACAGTTCGTCCATTGGGCGCTGTGATTTTCTCCAGGTTCCATTTGTTGCCAAATTCGTTAGATCCCCCGCCAGACATGTTCATATTTACCGTGTTGCCCTCATCCATTATGAATAAGTATTCATAGCCGTCCCCGGTAGTTATTTTAATTGTCATGTTTCGAAGTTGAGAAAGATCCACTTTATATTCACCCGATGGTTGTGTTGTATTATAAACTCTGACACCCGTCGGTGATAAAATAAATGACCCCGAATGTCCGCAGAAGTTAAAAGTGAAAATGTCCGGGGTCGTTTCGCTCCAATATCGTCCAGACGCAGTTTTGAAATAGGGATACTTGATATTTTGATTAACATCCCAATATACATTGGATAAAAAGTAATTCTCCTGTTGTGGGGGATTGCCAGTGGCATATTGAAGATATCCCTCTCCTTCTTCATCCTTAACACCATTGACCTCTCTTGTTATACATCCGCCGGTGTTCAATATCCAACCTAAGCCTGCGGAACCTGCTTGCGTATTCGGGATGTAGCCATTCGAAGCATACATCAACTCCAGTGGAATCTCAAAATCCTTGTCTTTGTAATTATAAATCGGAATATTGACATTGACCGTTCCTGTATACAAGTTCGGTTTTTGAGCTCTGTATTTCATAAACATCCATGTTTCCGGTGCCGGGACACCCATGTTATTGTATGAAACATTAACGGGATAACTGCTGCTTTGGGCATTGCAAAAGAACGGAATCAATACCATCGCTAATGCGGACATAAAGTGTCGCATAATAAGGTCTAAAGATTTCATAGGCATTTGAGTTTAGGGGTTTAATAGTCAATATTCAAAGCTACTGCGATGAAAGACCATCTACAAGCTAAACTGAATGTTTTTAGACCTTGCAAAATGCGCGTATTAATCATATTATTAGATGATTATGAAATCATTTTCTTGTCATAGCCCTTACATGAAAGATAACGTTCTGAGAGGTAATAAGATAATTAATTATGAGATTCAGTATTAGAGAGAAAAGTAGTTAAGATATGTATAAACCAACTATAAACAGTGTTCCACGATATGATGGGAAAACAGCAGCGGCTTTCTGGACACGATCTGAACAAGCTCCAAGGGATATGTTTTCATTTATGATCCTGTCGGGCAGCTCTCTATTACCCAACACGTAAAATATACTCCAAGAGCAAAACTGCCTTCAGCTCGACTCGTTCAACGAAAAAGATATCATGTATGATCGTTGGTAGGTCTTATTGGAGTTATAACTGGCAGATTAACGAGAGGTTTGGTTACAGGTCCAAATATTTCAGATTTTGTTTATCTCTCGGCAAGGTATGTATCAACTTTAGGACATGAGTTGATATATGTACACAACTGGTTTAGTGGAGGCTATTTATTATCAGATTTAGCTTTTAGGGCCGCGTCGGAAAATGCGGTCTATGATTTTTCCAAGAAAGTATGGACGTACTATCCTTCTATGGTTAGAGAGTTTGATAACCTGATGCAAGTAAGGAGCAAACTGACCCTGTCCGTGATTTGAGTAAGAAGTAGTTGTTCAGAGGTTTAAAGGGAGTTGGATTTTGTTAGCTTGACTATCAAAAGCAAACCAAAATCCAGAGACTATGCCTAACAGGTCTTTGAAAATGATTAATTACGAACTATTATCCGTTTATACACCGAGTGTGTGGACTTTCGCGCCATCGCTGAGATGGCGTGGCCCTCGCGCAACACAGTCAAAAAGTATGTCAACAAGTGGACACCCTAAGTCTCACTTACGAGGAGTTCCTTTTCAAGAGCGATGCGGATCTTTATGCCCTGTTCTGCATTGAGGAAATTTCAGAGGAACCTAATCCTTGCAGGATACCCTTGACAGCAAGCAAAGAGATGGCTCGTAAGGGCATGACCAGCTACAAGCAATGAGAGTGTTATCGCACGTCCATCCCGATGGATACAGCCTGATCCAGTTCCGGGTTGTCCCGCGTCGTTATGAGCGCGTGCGCAACCCGTCTATGCGTATGGAGTATAAAGCGAAGGATAAGCTGGTCGTCGACTATACCGGAGCCAAGTTGTGGATCTACCCGCCGGGCGAACAGCCCCGCGAGGTAGAGGTGTTTGTGGCTATCCTTGGGTGCAGCCTGCTTACTTATGTGGAGGGCTATGAGAGTCAACGTAGGGAAAACTTTATTACGGCGTGCGAGAATGAATTCTGTTACTATGGCGGCGTTCCTCGTGCTATCGTTTCTGACAACCTTAGGAGTGTCGTCTCCAAAGCCAGCCGTTACGAAGTTATCCTGAACACGGAGTTAACAAAGTTTTCTCTCGGCCATCCAAACAGGTTTGATGGCATTCGGCTTGGCGTCGGTTCAGCATGCACGACGTTTTTAAGGCCCGCTGGAGTGCACCATCAAAAAGAAGATGGCCCAAACCAATTCGTATCGCATCTGGTTTACCGTGAATGGGACAACCGCAAGAACCGAGCTGTTGAATAGGCTGTCAGAGCTGCCCAGTTCCGTTACAACGCAGACATAGATGATGTCGACTATACCTTTGAGCGGGTCCTCAACCGTAATCAGGTCGAGCGGCTTGCCGCTATGGAATTCGAGAGCGACCACAAGGACTTCATAATCACCGGCCCAACCGGTACAGCAAGAGTTACCTCCTGACCTTGCTCGGTCATAAGGCCTGCCAGGACGGCTTTCGGGTAATGTATGCAAGTATGGCTAAACTGATGAGTCAATTCAAAATATCCAAGGCTAAAGGCACGCTACTGGCCGACTTGAAGCGTATTGAGCGGGGCGACATGCTTATCCTGGACGACTTCTGCACGCAGCCGCTCGACGCACAGTCGAGCGGTATACTGATGGATATCATCAAAGACCGCCACCAACGCCGCTCGACGATGATTACATCGCAAATACCCGTCAAGGACTGGGTATGACGTGTTTGGTGAGAACCGACGCCAAACCGAGCGCAATCGAGTTTGCTCGGATTGCCGAGGTGCGAAGGAGGAAACCGAAGGTAACTAAGTGGGGTTCTCGCAATAAGCCGGGATACAAGATCGACGAAAAAATGTTGTTTAATCCGGGCAGAATCATACCCTTTTAGCCCCTAATCCAGACAACAGCTTTTTACGCTTCAACTTTAGGGAGGGGCATCTTCCTCCGTTTAACTGTTTTTTCCATATTAGTCTTTTTTATAAATATTTGGAGTTTGGATGTTTATCCCCAAAAGTAAATCTTAAGTATTGCAGTTAATATAGCTATGCTCCGACTGAAACAAATTGTCTTCCGTGTAAGCCGTTTGAGATGCGTACGCAATGTTAGATTATGCCGTTCGATATGATTTGTTCCATGGAGCGTTGTCCGATGGATGGATTTCTCGATCAGGGATCTATAATTGCGCAATCGATCCGTATAGATGCGTTTTGCTTCGGCAATATGGAGCGTTTCGGTTACCGTACTTAATGTAGCATTCGTTCTTGCTCCAACGTTGAAGCTTACGACCTGCTTCGATTGGCGATCCAGCGCGTAGGCAATCCAGACGTGATCCTGTTTGCGTCGCACGAAACTCTTAATTTCGTCTACATCGTATATCCGGCGTTTTACAATGGGAGGGCGAGAAATCCGCGTTTCTATGAGTATAATGTGTTTGAGCAAAGTTGTGGCAGAGATATGTAAAATCCTTGCAGAGCTTCAGATTCCCGTGCCTTCTTTGGTATAGAGAATGATTTTCTTGTCTAAATCAGGTGAATATGCGTTGTATGTATATTCCTCCTGTTGTTTCTTATGACAGTGTTTACATTCGTACCTTTGAGTGCTGTTGGCTTGATGTCCGTCTTTTTTGCACTCGTGTCCGCAAAATTTGCAAGTCATTAGCCCCTAATCTGTAACATGAAGGGAGTTGATAGCCGCCGAGAAAGACCCCGACCGCCGTGAGCGGGTGATCCGCGAACGATACCCGGCGGATTATCGCTATCTTAAAGAAAGCGTCTATCCGTGGCTGCGGGCCGTGACATTGCGTTACGACCTGCGCAGGCAGGGAATGATAAAGGACACCATTCACACCCGCGAGGTCGATACGGCTTATATG
>CDYU01031987.1_pt1 | contig 26591 bp, 25 predicted proteins | sample 480701 | NCBI WGS metagenome assembly CDYU01 (sample SAMEA3182105, study PRJEB8094) | gut metagenome | biome: human; feature: gut; material: Stool; isolation source: human stools | place: Canada | collected 2013-02-26 | reverse complement strand
GCTATATATTTATTGTAAATTCGATATTGGCCAGATGGAATTCTAATAGTTCTTCCTTTTTCTTCAATGGCTCTATTTATACTTTGCCTAATCCAACAAGTAGCATAAGTTGAGAATGCAAAACCCAAAGTCGGATCAAACTTTTCCATTGCCTTAATCATACCAAAGGTACCTTCATTAACTAATTCATTTAATTCAATATTTGAGTGAATTCTTTTATTAGCAATACTTATAATAAGACGAATGTTTCCTTCAATAACTTGATTTTGATAAAAAACATATTTTTTTTCATACGCAGTTTTTTCTGAAAAATTTTCACTTTCTTCATATAATTTTTTATATTTTTGAAATTTTTCAATGTAGTTATTCGTTACACTTTTATCCATAATAGGAATCTCTCTAATTTCACTAAAGAATAAGTCATCAGAATATAAACATGTAGAATCTCCATAAGAATAATCAAGATTATCTTCAACTATTAAATCTTTTATTGATGCATAACAAAAAATTATATCTCCATTTGTATCGCCAAACTTTTTATAGATTTCTTCTTCGCTATATTGTTTTTTTCCGTGTAAATAAGTAAATAAGTAATTATCTATAACTGAACTCTTATCAATTATTTTTTTTATAAATGTAAAAACATCTTCAATTTTATTTTTATTTAGAATATAACTTAAATATTCAAGTTTCATTGTACCTGATTCCAATTTTTCTTCAATATCTTTTATAATTGTATCAAAATCCATAATTATTCCCCCGATGAGACTTATTATAACATAAATACATAATATTTTGTATATAATTTTATAAAGAAGGAATTTTTATGTTTTTTAATTTATTAAATCTTATTAAAGATATGCTTTTTTTTACAGGATCATATTCAAATAATGTTTTTCCTGAGCCATTATCCAATAAAGAAGAGGAAGAATGTATTTCTAAAATGCTAAATGGTGATAATTTAGCAAGAAATAAATTAATAGAACATAATTTGAGACTAGTTGCTCATATTGTAAAACGTTTTGATGTTAAAGATGTTGATACTGATGATTTAATTAGTATAGGCACAATTGGGTTAATTAAAGGAATTGATACGTATAAAAATAACAAAAAAACTAAAATTACCACTTATGCTGCAAGATGTATTCAAAATGAAATTTTAATGTACTTTAGAAGTCAAAAGAAGATTGGACCTACAGTATCTTTAAACGATGCCATTGGACATGATAAAGAAGGAAATGATATTAACTTAATTGATGTTATTAAAGATAAAGATGTTGATTTATTTGATGATCTTGATTTAAAAAACAATATTTCTTTATTAGAAAAATATTTGAAATTATTAAATAAAAGGGAAAAAGAAATTATTATTAAAAGATATGGACTTAATAATACTAAAGATATGACTCAAAAAGAAATTGCTGATGATCTTAAAATTTCAAGAAGCTATGTTTCTAGAATAGAAAAAAGAGCACTTACTAAAATGCTCACAGAATTTATTAAAAATAAAAATATAGATTAATTATCTTTAATAACTAAATTACATAGTGGTATTATAAAACTACCTAAAGAGTTACCTAGAACCATTATTCCAGTGTATCCTAGAGTTTTAAGTGACCAGATGTCCGCAACAGAAAAATAATACATATTAGCAATACAGTGTTCAAATCCACAAAGTATGAATACTGCAACACCTAAATAAACAACTAAATACTTGCCAAAATCTGTTTGTTTTTTAAAACCATTTACAGCATAGTACATTAATAATCCACAGAAAATTGATAATATAAATATACTTAAAATATTATCATTTAATTTAGTATTTGCTAATATTAAAGATTTTTCATAAATTTTATCATAAATTCTTGTATATCTTAAAATAAAACCAACACTACAAGCGCCAATAAAGTTACCTATTAATGTAATTATCAATTCTTTTATATATTTTAAATTAAAATTAGTTATTAAATAACCTATTTTTCCAGTATAAAGATTTAAATTATAAATAAGTACTCCGAATAAACCAATAGAAAATAGTGATGCGCCGATAACTTTATTTTCTATTGATAAAAATACTGTTCCCCCTATAGCAATCATAATTCCTGCTAGAAAACTTTTAAATAATATTTTCAACTCTATCTACCTCTTTTTAATAAATCTACATAGCAAATATAAATTTGTTCATATTCATTATTTTCATTTTTTTCTGATACTTGTTTAATCATGTCAACATTATGTCCTTCACTTTTTAATGATAGCTTTAATAAACTCATATAATCTAAAAGTTTTATTTCTCTTAATCTTTTAAAGCTTTTACCATGACAATCAAGGGTATCAGTTATAGTGTATCCGTACATATTAGAATTTAATTTTGCATCAACTATGTTTGAAATTGTTCTTAAATATTTTGCAATTATTTCATTTGCTTCATTTTCACTTAGTTTAATTGCATTAACCATTTGACCCTCCATTTTGTAGAAAAAAACTAAGTATTTCTACTTAATTTAAAATGCCTCAATATTTAATTTAATTTTATGCATTTTATGAATGTAAGCATAGGCATAAACCAAAGTTCTTAGGGCATGTGCATTTTTACCACCCTTACCTATTACATATTTCATTTGATCTTCTGGAACCATTACTTCAATTATTTTAGTTTCATCTTCCATAAATTCTTCAACTTTAATCATTTCAGGGTCTTCCACAAGACTTTTAACTAAAAATTCAGTATATTCTACGATATTCATAATTATTTACCTTTTTTTGCATCATTAAATGCTTTTAATATTCCTTCATTTTTGAAGATTGCTTTAACTGTATCTGTTGGTTGTGCTCCATTTGCTAACCATTTTAGTGCAGCTTCTTTATTAATAGAAATTTCAGCTGGATTTGCAATTGGATTGTAAGTACCTACTGTTTCAATAAATCTTCCATCTCTTGGAAATCTTGCATCAGCAGCAACAATACGATAGAAAGGTCTTTGTTTTGAACCCATTCTTTTAAGTCTTAATTTAACAGCCATTTTTCTTTCCTCCTTTAAATAACTAAAACTATATTACCATATAAAAATATATGTGTCAACTCTTTTTTGTTGACACATTTAATCAAGTGATTAAATTGTACATGCTTAATTTATTCTCTTACCTACGGACAGTTTTTATAAATTAAAAATTTGATATAACTATCACGTTATACCAAATCCTTCTAAAAATCTTTAAAAATGGCAACTCTAATGTTAAAATAATAATATCAAAATAAAATAAAAAGGAGTTGCCATGACTAAATTATACAATACACAAACAGAAATTACAAATAAATTTCGCGAATTTTTAAAAAAATATATTCCAAGTTTAAGAAAAACTCAATTAAATATCATTCCAGAAATTATATTCGGTATGATTTCTTCTGAGTCTGTTGTATCTTCAGATATAGCAAAATGCTTAAAAAATGAATTTTCATTTATTCAATTAGAATCAGTTCAAAGAAGAATTCGTAGATTTTTTAATAATGAACTATTTGACCATGAAGATTTTTATAACTCTTTAATCATTTCTGTTATTTCTCAATACAAGATAAAACACAAAGACAAAAGAATTCATATTACTTTTGACCATATGTTTTCTCATGATAATTACGTTACTCTCATGTTTACCATGAGAGTTGGTAAACAAGGTATTCCCTTTGGTTTAGGTCCTTTAAACAAGAATACATTAATAAAAAAATATCAACTGAAAAAGGTGGTACCATTGCCTTTAATGAAGCTTTAATCATTGAAGGAATTAAGCATGTTTCTACTTTATTCAATAAATCATTTGATTTAATATTTTTAGCTGATCGATGGTTTAATTCTGAAAAAATATTAAGTACAATTGCATCCTTAGGACATACTTATTGTATAAGACTTAAGAAAAATATTAAGATTTTCATTCATGACAAAAAAGAAGGTCATAAAATTGGAAATGGCTTTCTGATTTACCTTCTCATAAATATCATGCAATTGTTCACAAAAATATTGAACTTTATGATACAAAATATAAAACCAATATTGTTATTAGTAAATATTTAAATACTAAAGATCCTTGGATAATTGTAACTAATAAAGATGTTGAACATGCTATTCAAAATTATTCTCATCGTTTCGGTTCTATTGAATGTGTTTTTAAAAATCAAAAAAGTAATGGATTATATTTAGAAGCTATTAACAACGCTAGTGAAAAAGCTTATAATACAATGTACACTATGGCTTGTACCGTTGTTCTTTTTCTAACTGTTTTAGGAACAGAATATTCCAAAAATCCCAAATGTTATAGAAATGAAAAAATAGTTACTCATAAAGTATATAAAGGAAAAGGAAAAGTTATGTCATTATTTAAAACTGGCTTAACTTTATTTCATCGAGCCATAAATTCAACAAAATATATTAGATTACCAATAGGATTTATTTTATATGACATATAAATATTTTTTTGAACTATGACATTTTAGCAAGAAATTTTTTATAACAAATAACTTTGACATTTTTATCAATTTTTTATTTTAACAGTTTTAATAAAAAATCTTTTTTTGCATGGAATAATTTTTCTTTAGCACAAAAGTATGTGTGATCATGTGTTTTTTTAACCGTATTTGCACCTATTATAGCCACATCACAATACAAAAAATGAGGTAATTCGTTCAACATAGGTCAAACTTTTTACCCCATTTTGTCCAGGTTTCACTGGTGTTTTTTCAAAACTGTCCGTCAATCAGTTTATGCGAATTGGGTTGGATTTGGTTCCATCCCCTGAAACATAGGTTACTGTAGAGTCAAGATTAAAGGACGGGCGCACCGCAAAGTTGCTAAAATTCACATTGTAGCTGAAGACATGGCCACTGCCATCCACAATGAACGCACTAAACGTTTCGTCGGAAACGCGCGAAATAGTCCATTCTTTAGAACCTAAATATAACCAATTTATTGTTTTTGCTGCGCTATAGTCTTTTGTTGCATCACTTTTATTATATCCAACTAGTGTCCATGCACTTGGACTTGCACTATAATAATAATCTGATATATACATTAATCCTATTTTTTTATCTACTGTTGTTGTTGATGCACTACTTCCTACTTCATTTTTATATACTATTTTAGGTACTGAAGTTTCTATATTAGACCATGAACATCCTCCAACTTTCCACGTTGTTGTTGCTATTTTTTCTGCTATTGTTCCAAGACTGGTCAAATATGTTCCATTTAAATATGCATTTAAACTCGAACTTGACCATGTATTTGACTCTGATGTATGCCATTTTTGATTACCAACTGATTTTGCTCTTATTACTTTTGTTTTGTCTCCAAATACTCCTATTATTCTAAATAAATTTGCATCTGGACATGTTGCTTCATCTGAACCTAAGCAAATATAATTATTTACGCTATCACTTGCTCCAGCATATCTGTATGAATTATCTCCTGCTCCATTTGTTAAACTTGAATTATGATAGTATAGTGAATTTTCCCCTTGAGTTCCTGTATATTGAGATTTTATATATTCAGCTAATGTTGGTTGATAAATGTCAAAATAAACATAACACTTATCTGACAAATTACCTGAAACTATCACTGCTTTCTTTGTATCATCCCAACTTAAGGTTGAACCATTTTCACATCTTGATAATTCTGCATTAAACTTATACCCTTCTGTTGGCCAACTACTCCGTGTTACAGTTTTATAATCGCCTGCTCCTGCTGTTTGTTCTAAATTCATTGATATTCCTTTAGTTATCTTAGTTTGATTATTAACACTATCATCAATATAAGCATTTGTAGTTTTAAAATAATTAAAACTTGTAATAAGGGCAACCAATAAAACTAAAGTAACTATAAAAAATATAATATATTTTTTCTTCATTTTTATCCATCTCCATAACAATATCACGCACGAATATTTTACTCTATACTTTTATTTTATCGAAAAAAAAAAAAAAAAAGCATCAAATTAACGCATTTGCGTAATTTGACGCTTTTTTGTGTTGGAAACTCTATTTTGTTGAAACGATAAATTCATTATCTTTTATATCTACTATTAGAGTTGTACCAACTTTCATATTTTCATCAATTAATTTATGAGCTATTAAGTTTTCAATATTTTTAGTAATATATCTTTTTATTGGACGAGCTCCATATCTTGGGTCGTATGCTTCTTCAATAATTTTTTCTCTAACAGTATTTGTTATTTCTACACGAATGTAATTTTGTTGTAATCTATCATTTAATTCTTTAATAACTTTATCAACTATTTCCCCAATTACATCTTGTTTTAGAGAATTAAAGACAATTATTTCATCAATTCTGTTTATAAGCTCTGGTCTGAATGTATTTTTAAGTTCATTCATAACAAGTTCGTTAGCATTATCTTCATTATCTAGAATATATTCACTACCTAGATTACTTGTCATGATTATAATTGTATTTTTAAAATCTACTAAACGACCTTGACTATCGGTAAGTCTTCCATCATCTAGTATTTGAAGTAAAATATTAAATACATCTTTGTGAGCTTTTTCTATTTCATCAAATAAGACAATACTATATGGATTTCTTCTTACGGCTTCGGTTAATTCTCCACCTTCATCATATCCAACATATCCTGGAGGAGCTCCGACTAGACGTGAAACATTAAACGATTCCATATATTCAGAACAGTCAATTCTTATCATGTGTCTTTCATCATCAAATAGTTCGTAAGCTAGAGATTTAGCAACTTCAGTTTTACCTACCCCGGTTGGTCCTAGGAATATGAATGAACCAATTGGTTTATTCGGGTCTTTAATGCCACTTCTGGCTCTGATAATTGCTTCACTAACAAGTTTTAAAGCATTATCTTGACCTATAACACGTGTTTTTAGTCTATCAAATAGATGTAATAATTTATCTTTTTCACTACTTACTAGTTTTGATACTGGAATATGTGTCCATCTAGAAATAATACCTGCGATAGATTCTTCATCTACAACATCTGATAAAATATTACTCTTGTTTTCTTCTTGAAGTTTCTTTAATTCTTGTTCCAAAGCTGGAATTTTACCATGACGAAGCATTGCACTTTTTTCAAGATCATAGTTGTTTTCAGCTTGTGCTAAAGCGAATTTGGCTTGTTCAAGTTCTTCCTTTTTCTTATTTATTTCAGTTTTTGCCATCTTTTCGCTTTCCCACTTGCTTCTTAAATCAGCTTCTTTTTCTTTCATCGTAACAAGACTTTCATCTATTTCATCAATTCTTTTCTTGCTTATATCATCTTTTTCTTTCTTTAATGCTTGTCTTTCAATTTCTAAACTCATTATTTTTCTAGTAAGTTCATCTAGTTCAACAGGCATTGATTCAAGTTGCATTTTGATTGTAGCACATGCTTCATCTACTAAATCTATGGCTTTATCCGGTAAAAATCTATCTGTTATATATCTATCAGATAAAGTTGCTGCAGAAACTAAAGCACTATCTTTTATTGTAACTCCATGAAATATTTCAAATCTTTCTTTTAATCCACGAAGAATAGTTATTGTATCTGTAACATTTGGTTCACTTACTAAAACTTTTTGAAATCTTCTTTCTAGAGCTCCATCTTTTTCAATATATTTACGATATTCGTTTAAAGTGGTTGCTCCGATTACATGGATTTCTCCACGAGCTAGCATTGGTTTTAACATATTAGAAACATCCATGGCACCATCTGTACCAGAACCTACGATCATGTGAATTTCATCAATAAACATAATGATATTTCCATCTGAATCTTTAATTTCTTTTAAGACAGCTTTTAATCTTTCTTCAAATTCTCCACGATATTTAGCACCCGCTACCAAAGCACCTAAGTCAAGTTCCCAAATTGTTTTATTTTTTAAAGAACTTGGGATGTCCCCTTTTATAATTCTTTGAGCAAGGCCTTCCACTATGGCAGTTTTACCTACCCCAGGTTCCCCGATTAAAACGGGATTATTTTTACTTTTACGAGATAATATTCTAACAACATTTCTGATTTCTTCGTCTCTACCTATAACTGGATCAACTTTGTTATCTAAAACATTTTTAGTTATATCTCGCCCATATTTATTTAAAACATCTTTTAATTCATCATTGTTTTCAAAGTTCATATTAATCACCCTTTCTTAACTTGAACAAATATATTATAAACCCAAAATTAGCACTTGTCAAGTATAAGTGCTAATTAATTATATTTTATATAAAAATATTCTTAAACTATTTAAAATAGATAACAATGTTACTCCAACATCTGCAAAAACAGCAAGCCAAATTGGAGTTATACCAAATATTGCAAGTATTAACATTATAACTTTAAAGGAAATTGCAAATGTAATATTAGTAATTACTGTTTTTCTAGTTATCTTACTTATTTTCAAAGCTTTAGAAATGCATTCTAAATTATCTTCCATTAAAACTATATCACTAGCTTCAATTGTGGCATCACTACCTAGACCACCCATCGCAATACCTACATCAGCCAGTCTTATAACAGGTACATCATTAATACCATCACCTACAAAAGCAACATTATTATTTTTCTTATATTCTTCTAGTATTTTTACTTTATCTTCTGGTAGTAAATTTCCAAAACTTTTATCAATTTTGAGTTTTTTAGATATTTCACTCACTACACTTTCATCATCACCAGATAACATGATTATATTTTTTATACCATTTTCTTTTAACTCTTGTAGTGTTTTTTTTGCATTATCTTTAATTTTGTCACTAATTACAATATAACCTAAATATTCTTTATTTTTAGCTATATGAATTATTGTACCTAATTCATTTGTTTCATCAGATGCTATTTTATTATCTTCTAATAATGATCTAGAACCCACTAAAATTTTATCTTTATTAATTTTACATTCTATACCTTTGCCACTTATTTCTTTATAATTTGTTACTTTAGCAAGTTCTTTATTATAAGTTTTTTTTATTGATTTAGCTATTGGATGATTAGAATGTGCTTCAGCTGATGCTACTAGATATAATAATTCTTCTTTAGAATAATTTATATTTTTTATCTTAATAACTTCAAATACACCTTTTGTAATTGTACCTGTTTTATCAAATATTATTGTATCAATTTTATTTAAGTTATCTATTACATCACTACCTTTTACAAGTATTTTTTCTTTACTAGATTTACCAATTGCTGTAAAGTAACTAAGAGGCACTGAAATAACTAAAGCACATGGACATGATATTACAAGCATTTCTAAAGCTCTATAAACCCATGTAGCAAAATTTTTTTCAAGTGATACGGGTATTACTACGACAAGAATGGCAAGAATAACCACAATCGGAGTATAAATTTTTGAAAATCTAGTAATAAATTTTTCTGTTTTTGTTTTCTTTTCTTCACTATTTTCAATTATTTCAATTATTTTACTTGCGGTACTTGTTTTAAATGTTTTCGTTGCTTTTATTTCTAAAACACTATCTAAATTAATTGTTCCACTTAAGACTGTATCATTTAAATTAACTTTTCGTGGGACTGACTCACCAGTTAAACTTTTTGTATCAATATGACTTGTGCCATTTACAATAATCCCATCTAAAGGTATTTTTTCTCCAGGTGCAACAATAAAAATGTCACCAACTTTAGATTCTTTTACATCTATATAACCTTTATCTTTTATATTTACTTTATCACTTCTTAAATCCATTAATTCAACGATAGCTTTTTTAGAATTATCTACCGCTAAATCTGATAAATATTCTCCGATAGAAAATAACAACATTACTAAAACTGCTTCGGGATACTCTTTAATGTAGAATGCTCCGAGTGTTGCAATAATCATTAAGAAGTTTTCATCAAATATTTTACCATTTTTAATGTTTTTAAGAGCATTAAAATATACTTCTTTAGACACAAAAACATAACTAATCACTAAAAGATAAATGTTTTCATTAAAAATCATTCCTAATACAAGAAAAACAATACTAATTATTATTCTTATTAAATCTTCATTAAATTTTATCTTTTTCATAACTTTATTCCTTCTTTAATATGTTCTAGTCCATACTCAATTATTACTTTAATATGATTATCAGCAATACTATAATATATTACTTGTCCTTCTTTTCTTGTTTTAACTAAGTTTGTACTTCTTAAATAACTTAGTTGATGTGACACTGCTGAATTACTCGCATTTATTTTATTTGCTATAACACCAACGGATATTTCTTCATTTAATAATACTTCAAGTATTCTAAGTCTTGTGGTATCACTAAATACTTTAAAAAATTCACTTAGTTCATTTATTATTTCTACTTTTTCCATTTTATCTCCTTATTTGAACATCTGTTCATATATTCATTATACTATTATTATATTAAATAAACAATAAAAAAAGAAGTAACTTTACATTACTTCTTAACTTTACATTACTTCTAAACTATTTTTTTAATATATCTACATTTTGGGTAATTACTGCATCCCATGAAAGTACCATATTTTCCGTTTCTTTTAACCAATGTTCCTCCACATCTTGGACAAACATCATTAGTTTCAAAATCTTCTTTAGTTTTATCATTTTTTCCACTATTACATCTATCACATAAAGTTTGTAAATTACTCATGATAGTCTTTCCACCTTTGGATACTGGAATAATATGATCAACCTCAAGTTTTGCGCCATCCTTCGATGTTATTCCACATTTTTGACAAGTAAAATTATCTCTTTTTAAAACATTATATCTTATATCATCATTCATTATTTTTCTTTCTTGTCTTTTAGTAACTTCATATTTTTTACCACTTTCCCATTCTTTATAAAGTTCTAATAATTCGTAATAATTTCTAAATCCGGTTCTTTTCTCATGAACATTACCGCCATTACTTTTATAATATGCATCTAAATAAATTTTTATTAAAAAATCTTTTTTAGTATAAATTACCTTTTTCAACACAATATTTTCTATTCTTTTGTATTTTTTATCAGAATATTTAGTATTATTTACTGACTCTTGCTCTAATATTTTCGCTACATTCTTCTCATACTCATCAAGCAAAGAAATATTGTATATTGAATTTTCAATATCTGTTCTAAGTCCTTTAATATTATTTTCAATATGATATTTAATGATATCATTACCATTAACTCTATCTAAACTTTTTCTAGAATACTCTCTTTGTATAATATCACGTTTTTTACATCTTATTTTTTTGAAATTTTTATTAAGTTCTTCAATTTGTTTTATTTTTTCACTATTATCTTTAATATTTTTTTCTCTTTTTTGGGATATAGTGTTTACTATTACTAAAGAAAGACATATAGAAAGAACTAACGCAAGCATACTCAAATTTTCATGCATTTTATTATCAATATTAAAATTTGATAATAAAGAAAAAAATATTAAACACAATAAAAAACTAATCCCCGTTACTAATAAAACTTTTACCCATCTATTCATAAATTACACTTCCTCACAACAATTTTAACAAATATTTAAAAAAAAGTAAAACCAAATTTAGCTTTACTTATTTGTATTGATTATTATACTTCCAATACCACCATCTATCTTGATGTCATTTATGCCTTCACCCACTGTTACATCCTTTGAATAGCTTTCTCCATTAATAGTTATACTTCCAAGCCCTTTACTTGCTTTAATAGTGTAATCCTCTCTATATAAATCAAGTATTAACTCACCGACTCCTTGGTCTATTTTACTATTTCCAACTATATGACCACTGAAATAAAATCTTCCAGCTCCCATATTTAAATCTAAGTCTTCTAAGGCTGAACTCGTAATATTAAGTTCACCAGCACCTCCATCAATATCAGTTTTACCAGATATTAAATTAGTGATAGTTACTTTACCAGCTCCTTGGTCTAAGTTAAATCTACTTGTGTTTATATCACTAATCTCAAGTTTTCCAGCACCAATATCAATACTTAAATCTTTTAAATTACTTGGAATAGTAATTATTACTTTACTAATGCTTTTGTTTCTAAAAACATTTACACTTTTTTCTTTAATAATTAGAGTTTCACTTTCTTCATTTACTTTAAATCTTTTACTTACATTATCTGCAGTTACATTTAAAATATCTCCTTTTTTTATAACTAAATTAGACGTCCTCATATCAATTTTAATATTCTCTATTTCACTAGAATAATTTTCATTAATACTAACATCATTATTAACTGAAAATATACTTGATGCAAAGTAAACAACAGTATTAATTATGCTTACAATTATAAATATTGCTAAACATATAGCAAAAGCTTTAATTAGTTTTTGAGTTGTTTCATTCATTTTATTTCAATGCCTCCGAATAAAGCAAAACCATCGACATAAACTGTTTTCTTTGCATTCTTATTTGCTTTTTCATCCATACTTTCACTTGTTACTCCACCGAATATTGGTGTAGATTTAATCTTTACTTCTACATCCTTTGGAACAAGAATAGTTATACCTGCAAAGATAGCACTTGCTTTAATATAAGTTTCACTTTTTAAATCAGCATCTCTTAAGTCTAATTTGATAGCTCCAAAAACAGCATCTAAATTAGCTTTTTCAAACTTTTCTCCAGATTTATTAATATTTTGTTCTCCGAATGTTGCAGTTATTACTTCAACATTTGAAAAATCAGCATTATTTATTTTTTCTTTAACATCAGCTTTAATCTTATTTCCAAATATTAAAGAAAGACCTATGATAACCACAATAGCTGGCAACAAAATTTCCCATAGAATGTCAAAATCAAATACATCTAAACTGCCTAAAAGAAGAAAAATACCAATAACCAAACATATCGCAGATGATACTTTTCCATTATTTTTAGGATTAACTAAAGATATAGCACTTGGTACAATAATAAATAATGTCCACCATCCATCAAAGAAAATATTTATGTCCGCTACTCCTGTTCTATTAAGTCCCCAGATAACACCAATAAATATTAACACTATCCCCCATAATATTCTACTTAAATTTTTCATGTAATCAATCCTTTCTTTTTTTAAGTATAATACACTTTTTTTATAATATCAATTAAATATTAATAGGATTAAAATCTATTTCTAATCTAACATCTTTATTCATAATAAATAAATTATCTAATTCTTTTAAAATATTTTTTAAATTATCACATTTTTTATATTTTATTATAATTTGCATGCGATATTCATTATTAAATTTAAATACTTGGGCGGTTGTTGGTCCTAAAATGATGACTTCTTCAAGACTTTTATCTAAGTAAGTTTTTACTTTCTTACTTGATTCAATTGTTTTATTATAGTCCTTACCTATTACTTTTAGACTAACTAAATAATAATAAGGAGGATATTTTAATTTTTTTCGAAAATTCATTTCATTTAAATAAAATTTATCATAATTATTTTCCTTAACACAATTTATAACATAATTATCTGGATTAAATGTTTGAATTATTACTTCACCAGGTGATGTGCTTCTTCCACTTCGACCAGCCACTTGATGAAGTAGTGCAAATGTATTTTCACTTGCTTTAAAATTAGGAATGTTTAAGGTTGTATCTGCATTTATTACTCCGACTAGCGTAACTTTTGGAAAGTCTAGTCCTTTACTAATCATTTGAGTACCTAATAATATATTAAATTTTTCATTTTTAAAATCATCTATTATTTTTTCATGGGCACCTTTTCTTCTGGTAGTGTCTTGATCCATTCTAACTATTTTAGCATCTGGTAATATTTCTTTTAACTTTTCTTCTAACTTTTCTGTTCCTAGTCCATAATAATTCAAAGATTTTTCTTTACATTCTGGACATAATTCTTCACATTTTTGTTGAAAGCCACAATAATGACATATTAAATTATTTGTTGATTTATGATAAGTTAAGGTTATATCACAACTTGGACATTTGTAAGTAAAACCACAATTACTACATGTTATGAATGTTGAAAAGCCTCGGCGATTTAAAAGTAAAATAACTTGTTCATTTTTAGCAATTTTCTCTTTTATTTTATTAATTAAAAGATCACTAAATATCATGTTTCGTTTTTTTATTTCTGGTTCCATATCTACCACTGTTATTGTGGGAAGACTAGCAGTTCCTACTCTATTTTTTAAAGTTAGTAATGTAAAAACTTTCTTATCTGCTCTTGCTTTACTTTCTAAAGATGGTGTTGCACTAGCTAAAACAACGGGAATATTATTATATTTTCCACGATACATAGCAATATCTTTAGCATTATATCTAGGATTATTATCTTGCTTATAGCTGCTTGAATCTTCTTCATCAATTATAATTATCCCTAGATTTTTAACCGGAGCAAAAATTGCACTACGAGTTCCTACTACAACATGAACTTCTCCACGATATATTTTTAAATATTCATCGTACTTTTCCCCTTCGGATAATGAACTATGTAATATTGCTACATCACTTCCAAAAGTCTCATAAAATCTCTTAGCAATTTGATGTGTTAGGCTTATTTCAGGAACTAATACTATACCAGTTTTACCATCTTTTATGATACTTTCTATTAATTTTATATATACTTCAGTTTTCCCAGAACCTGTTATTCCATATAATAAGAATGGTTCAAAGTGATTAAATGATGATTTTACTCTTTCATATACTTTTTCTTGTTCACTAGTTAATGTTTTATTTATATTGCTAGTAATTTTATTAATACGATATTTTTGAACCTTTTTTATGTCAATTAATTCTAATTCTAATAAAGTTTTAATTATACTTGAACTATAATTTTTCTTTAACAATTCTTTATTATCTAAAACTTGTTTTAAAACTTTTACTTGGGCTTTTCTTTTATTTTCATAAATATTAATATAATCTATTACTTTTTTTCTATCTTTTATAATTATATATTCATCATATAAGTCATAATTTGATGTATTCTTTTTTACTTTTAGGCTAGATGGAAGCATTGTTTGATATGCCGTTATCATTGTACATAAAGTAGATTCTGATAAGTATTTTCCCAGTTCCATTAATTCTTTATTTAAAACTAGCTTTTCATCTACGATACTTGAAATATACTTAAGTTCGTAAGATGTATCTTCGCATTTATCCACAATTTCCATGATAAAACCAAGTACTTGTTGAAATCCAAATGGTACCAAAACTTTCATTCCAACTTGAATTTTATCTTGTAAATATTCAGGTATCATATATATAAATTCTTTATCTAATTTTTTTATACTATATTCAATTATTACTTTTGCGTACATCTAAGCCTCCGTATAAAATTCATTTTAACACGAGCAACATAAAAACTCAATAAATTTTATTGAGTCTATTGTTTTTTTAAACTTTTTATTCTACTTTCAAAATCTTTACTCATGCATATATATGAGCCTGATATTACCCCATCAGCATTTGTAACCTCTTTGATAGTTTCATTATTTATGCCTCCATCAATGTATATTTCAAAATCATTATCTTTTTTATATTCTATTAAATCTTGTAATCTTTCTTTAGTACTCTTTAAAAACTTTTGACCACCTTTACCAGGTATGACACTCATTAAAAGGACTCTATCAATGTATGGAAAATAATGACTAAATGATGATATTTCTTCATCTGGGTTAATTACTAATCCTCTTAAAATTTCATAATTATTAAGTTCATTTAATAATCCAAAAGCACTTGGTTCGGTGGATGGATGAATATATATACAACTTGGTTTTAATTTTAGTAAATCATTTAAGTAACCACTTGGTTTATTCACCATCATATGAATTTCTAAAGGTTTAATATTATCTTTAAAAAGTATTGGTAAATGATTAATATCAAAATTCTTTGTTCCAGCATATATACCATCCATTAAATCTACGTGTATAGCATCTGCGCTGGTTTCATTTATTAAATCAATAGTTTTCTTTTGATCATATAAACTATTTATATAACTTACGGTTATTTTCATGGCACTCCTTTATAAATCTCGTATAATTAATATACCTTGAAGGAAGTATTATTCCTTTAGACATTGCTTCAATTACTTTGCAACCCTTTTCTTTTATATGCATGCAATCTTTAAAATCACATTCATATTTTTGAAATTCTAAAAATGTTTCTTTTAATTTTTCTTTATCAATATTATTTAAGTCTAGTGCTGAAAATCCTGGTGTGTCCACAAAAAATATTTTACCTATTTTGTATATTTCGGTATGTCTTGTTGTATGAACTCCACGATTTAAAGCCTCACTAATTGGCTTTGTTTCAAGATTTAATCTTTTATCTAATTTATTTAATAAGCTTGATTTTCCTGCGCCAGTTTGGCCTGTTAAAACAACAAGTTTATTTTTTAAGATACTTTTTATTTTTCCTAAATGTTTATTATCAACTACTTTAATTCCTATACTTTTATAATATTTTATTAGTGGCTTTAAATTTTTTAATTCTTCTTTTTTTAACAAATCTAACTTTGTTAGGCATATAACAGGTTCAATGTTATTAGCAAGAATTACACTAAGTTCTTTATCAAGTAGGCTTAATGATAAATCTGGTTTTTTAACACTTGTTACAATTAAAGCCATATCAACATTAGCCACAACCGGTCTTTCAAGTTCATTTACTCTAGGTAATATTTCTTCGATTGTTAATGTTTGTTCATCAATTTGTACTTTATCACCCACCAAAGGGGAAAGTCCTAAATTTCTAAACTTTCCCCTGGCACTACAAATATAATCAACCCCATTTACTGTAACTTTATATTGATTACTTATTTGTTTTGTGATTCTACCTTCCATTAGTTTAATTCTCCATTATCGTCCGGTTCTTCTTCAGTTGGTGCAACTGCAATATTAATGGTTAGTTTTGCTCCATTTACCACAGTTGTTCCTGCTGCTCTACTTTGATAAAAAATTGCTCCCGCTGGATGTTCTGTAGTTGTTATCTCTTTCTTAGTTAAAATTACACCATATTCATTACAGAAATTTTCTACTTCTTCAACACTGTAATTTTCATTTACAAAATCTGGATATTTATTATCTAGTTTTGGAACATAAAGTGTAATTGTATCCCCTTCACTTATTTTTGTTCCTGCTTCAATTGATTGGTCTATTATAATATTTTCTTTATAAGTTTCTCCGTCAGTTAAATCTACTTCTTTTTTATCAATTATTACTTGAACCTTTAATGCTTCAAGCTTACCTTTTATTTCTGATGCATTTTTACCTTTATAATCTTCGATTGTTATTTTTATATCTCCGAGTGAACGATAAATTATTACCTCAGTTCCTTCTTTTCTAATACTTCCAATTGCTGGTGATGTTCTTGAAACTTTTCCTTCTTCGATTAACTCATTTGCTTCTTCTCTTTGTTCATCCGATACTACAAATCCTGCATCTTGTAAAGCTTTTATGGCATCAGTTACAGAATAACCTGAAACATCTGGAATAGCTGTTTGTTTTGATGAGGTAATTTTAGGAATTAAAACAAATATAGTTGTAATTATTACTACAAGTCCAACGAAAACGCTTGCTAAGGTTATTAGTAACTTATTATCTGATGTTGTTTCAGTATTTTTTGTTTTCTTTGCCACTTCTTTATCACCACTCTTTTCATTTTTATTTACTTTTGGCTTTTGTTCTTTAACTGTTTTTATTAGTTTTGTATCATCATAATCATTTTCTGGATACTTAAACGTTATCTTTAATTCATTTGCTCTGGATTCATCAAGACATGTTTTTAAATCTTCATGCATTTCTCTGGCATCACTATATCTATTTTTAGGATTTTTTGCTGTAGCCCTTAGTATTATGTTTTCAACACTTTGGGGAATATCTGGAAGTTCATCTCTGATACTTGGCATTGGTTCTTTTAGGTGTTTTAAAGCTATTTCCACAGCATTATCACCGCGAAATGGAAGTTTACCCGTAAGAAGTTCATACATTAAAATACCAATTGAATATATATCACTTTGTAGAGTTGCTCCTTTACCACTTGCTTGTTCTGGTGGTAGATAGTGAACACTTCCCATTACCGAATTTGTTTGAGTAAGTTGAGTTGCATTCATCGCAACAGCAATACCAAAGTCAGTAATTTTTATTAGTCCATTTTCTAAAATCAAGATGTTCTGAGGCTTTATATCACGATGTATTATATATGAATCATGAGCAACACTTAAACCATTTGTTATTTGAAGTGCTATATCAATTACTTCTGGTACTGTTAATTTACCACGTTTTTTAAGTAAAGCTTTTAGGTGTTTACCTTCAACATATTCCATAACTATATAATATTCGCCATTATCTTCACCAACATCGTATACCTCAACAATATTGGGATTGGAAAGACTACTTGCTGATAAGGCTTCCCTTTGGAAACGACGAACAAATTTTTCGTCATTTGCTAGGTCTCCGCGCAAAACTTTTACCGCAACATTTCTATCTAAAATGGTGTCATACGCTAAATAAACATTAGCCATACCACCTTCACCAATTGATTTTATTATTTGGTATCTATCACTAATTTTTTGCCCCTTCATTATCATGCTATTTCACCACTTTCTCTAACTAAATACGCAATAGATATATTGTCGTTTCCTCCTCTAGCATTACATTTTTTTATTAATTTTACCACTTTTTCTTCAACAGTTAAGTCACTATCCAATAATACTTTTTCAATTTGTTCATCGCTAAGCATTCCTGTTAGTCCATCACTACATAAAAACACAGCACTAGATTCATTATCAACATCAAAAATATCTGGTTCACATTTTTCAGATGCTCCTAAAGCTTTCATTAACACATTTTTCTTTGGATGATTTGCAGCTTGTTCTGGGGTTAAGTCTCCAGCATCTACAAGTAAGTTTACCAAAGTGTGTGGCTTAGTAACTTTATGTAATTTATTATTCTTAATTACATAACCAGATGAATCTCCAATATTGGCAAATATTAAAAATTCTTTTGTTACTATTGCTGCTACGACAGTTGTTCCTAGTCCTTTAGAATTTTCATTTTCTTCCCCATAATTTAATATTTCTTTATTTATTTCATTAATGTTATCAGATAACCAATTTACGGCATCTATCTTTGTACCAATTGATGCACTTTCGGTAAATCTTTTTCCTAAATGGGCAACTGTTAGGGCACTGGCAACTTCACCTTTACGATGTCCTCCCATACCATCAGCTACAACACATAAATATTCACCACTTATATTTTTTAAAATTGTTACACTATCCTCATTGTGTTCTCTTACTCTTCCAGTATCTGTTAAATAAAATGACTTCACTTTAATCACTCTCGCTTCTTAATTGTCCACAGGCTGCTTTGATATTACCTCCGAATTCTCTTCTGACAGTTACATTTATTCCATTTTCTTTTAATGTGTTATAAAATTTATCAATTCTTTTTTTATCACTTTTACTAAAGTCTATGTTATTAGTTTCGTTATATGGTATTAAATTAACATATACATTCATACCATGTAATAGCTTTGCTAATGCCAATGCTTCATCTACATCATCATTAACCATATTAAGCATAACATATTCTATGGTTACTCGTCTATTAGTTTTTGCAATATATTCTTTAATTGTTTGTATAACTGTGTCAATATCATAAGCTTTATTAATAGGCATAATCTTATTTCTTATCTCATTTGTTGGAGCATGGAGTGATAATGCTAAGTTAATTTGCAAATCAAGATTGCTAAATTCTTTAATCTTTGGTACTAATCCACAAGTTGAAACCGTTATATGTCTAGCACCAATAGCAAGGCCTTTAGCATCATTAATAATTTTGATAAAATCTATAATATTGTCATAGTTATCAAATGGTTCACCTATTCCCATCATAACTACTGAATCAATTCTTTTACCGACATATTTTTCTATTAATAAAATTTGTTCCACAATTTCATAAGTTTCAAGATTTCTAACCTTTTTTAGTCTACCTGATTCACAAAAGCGGCATCCCATATTACATCCAACTTGACTAGAAACACAAACTGAAAGTCCATAATCATGTTCCATAAGTACTGCTTCTATTTTTTCGCCATCAAGTAACCTAAATAAAAATTTCTTTACCAATGGTCCTTCTTCTACGATTTCTATTTTGATAAAATCTGTACTAAAATCGTTCATTAATTTTTCTTGAATTTCTTTTTTTATGTTAGAAAACTTAGTTATATCCCAAATCTTATGAATATATAACCATTCAAAAACTTGAGTGGCTTTAAACTTTTTTTCGCCGATGCTCTCAAAATAACTCTCTAACTTTTTTCTTGTAACTCCAAAAATATTATTCATTTTATCACGCTTTCTTCTTTGTTAATGATCTTAATAGTTTCAAATTACCATAATCCTTATACTTTTCATAATAATCATGTTCAAACATTAAATCCCAAAATGATACATTTTTAATTTCTTTATATAATTTCTCTTCCTCTTTTTTCCTTTTAGCAATTACTTTTTTGTCTAATTTATTTTTATCACTAAAATATTCTATTATATAACTTATTATAGTTATAACTTCAATTATAAATAAGGGAATAAATATAATTAAAAATGTTTTATTGTTCAAATTATTTATATTAAAGTGATGTATTACTTTATAATCTGTTAAAAGATACCATAATGATATAATGAGTCCTGCAACCCACATCTTTATTTTACCGAATATATTAGATTTAATATTCATACCAACATTATATTTTATACTTTGAATTAATGCTATTGTAAGTTCAAAAATTATTAATATTATTGCATATGGGGATATACTCATTAAAAGAAGTAAATTTATTACTAAAAAGGCTTTATCACTTAAAGCATCAAAAAGGCTTCCAAAAAATGTTGAAGCATTTAGATTTCTTGCTAAAAAGCCATCAATAAAATCTGTCAAAAAACATAATGAAGATAATAAAAAAGTTGTAAATCCACCATATTTTTTATAGACTGGAATTAAAGCAAAAATCCCCACTACTCTAAGCAGGGTTATAAAATTAGTTATTATAAAGTTTAACCATTTTTTATCCATTTTTAATCCTCACTAAAACTTATTTAATAGTTATATTATCACACTTTCCAACATTTGTAAATTGTAATTCATATGTCTTATTTTCATTTTCAATTGTTATATTAGTTATGTTTTTTAAGTCAGTTTTAACTACTACTTTATATCCATCTTTATTATAATTAATTTCTCGTGTACTTTCATTCTTAGTTATATTATATAAATATTCTTTTAAATTTTCAAAAATTATATTAATATTCAAAAAAGATTTATCTGCCTCGTCATAAAGATTTGGTAATTCTTCTTTTTCGTCTAATACAACTTTATATGTTATATCTTTATCTTTTATATATTTTATAATTCCATCTTTTGTTTCTTTATACCCTATTTCTGTATCATTTAGTTTCTTTCCAGTATAAATAGTTGTGATATTTTCTTCAATTATTTTATATTCATAATTAAAGCATCCATTTAATAAATTATCTTGCATTGTTTCATATTTTTCAAAAGAGATAATTTCTTCATTTTTTTCTTGAGTATTATTGATATTATTATTTTCTTGTTTTCCATTTATAGCAAAAATCACAATTAAAATTATAATGAATATCATCCATGCTGCAAATTTAATCGTAGATTTTCCTTGTGTTGTTGACCAAAAACTATTATCCTTCATTATTTACCTCCATATTTAAATACTTTTCTTTATCTATTCCATTTAAAAAACTATTAATTTCCATAACTTTTTTACCACTTGGTTTTATCTTTTTGAGATATATTATTCCATCTTTACATGTTATACCTAAATTTTTCTTATCTATTTCTTTTATAATGCCGGTATTATCAACTTTCTTTTGAACAAATTCAGCTTCTAGGACTTTTATTTCTTGATTATTTATTATTATGTTTGCCAAAGGCCATGGATTAAGTCCTTTGATTTTGCCAATTATTTTTTTACCTTCTTCATTAAAATCTAGTCTTTCATCTTCTCTTTTAATCATCGGTGCCATAGTGTAGTTATTACCTTGTTTAATCCGGTCGTTCGTCTTATTAAAAATTGTTGGTAATACTTCAAGTAATAAATCACAACCTAACTTTGATAACTTGTCATGAAGTGTTCCAACATTATCACTATCTAAAATAGGTATTTCTTTTATTTTAATAATATCTCCGGTATCCATTCCCTCATCCATATACATGATTGTTACACCAGTAACATCATCATTATTAAATAGACACCATTGTATTGGAGCAGATCCACGATATTTTGGTAGAATTGAGGCATGAACATTTATACATCCATACTTAGGCATATCTAATACTTCTTTAGGAATTATTTGCCCATAGGCACAAGTAACAATTAAGTCTATATCTAAGTTTTTTAATTTTTCAAAATCTTTTCTAATTCTCATCGGTTGAAATACAGGAATATTTTCTTCAAGAGCTAATTTTTTAACTGGATTAAAACTAACAGTTTTATCTTTACCTACAATTTTGTCTGGTTGAGTAACTACCAATAAAACATTCGTATTTTCAATTAACATTTTTAAGACAGGTACTGAAAAATCAGGGGTCCCCATAAAAACTATATTTTTGTTTTTCATATTTATCATCTCAGTAACATTATATAATAAATTAGAAAAGAAGACAAGTTTTTACTTATCTTCTTCACAATTTACGCAAATGTTTTCGCCGTTTTTATCAACTATTAATTCACCACATTTTGGGCAAATATCCCCGTTTGGTTTATACCATAGTGCATATTTACATTTTGGATAGTTATTGCATCCATAGAAAATTTTACCTTTTTTTGTCTTTCTTTCTACGATCATACCTTTATCACACTTTGGACATTTGCAAATTTCCACAACTTCTTTTTTATCTTTTTTAATATATTTACAAGTCGGATAATTACTACATGCTACGAATTCACCAAATTTACCTTTACGAATTACTAGCGAGTTTCCACATTCTGGACAAACTTCGCCGGTTTCTTCCGGACCTTTCTTTTCCATTTCGTGAAATGCTTTTTCTACGAGTGGTTCAAATTCATCATAAAATTCATGTAACACTTTTTTATAATCCATTTTATCTTCAGCAATTTCATCTAAATCATGTTCCATGTTAGCAGTATACTCAACATTTACAATACCACTGAAAAACTCTTGTAATTTATCAGTCGTTTCAATACCAATTTCAGTTGGTTCAAACTTTTTATCTTTTAATACTACATAACCACGGTCTTTAATTGTACCAACAATGGTTGCATATGTTGATGGGCGTCCTATTCCTAGGCTTTCCATTTCTTTAATTAAACTACTTTCCGTATATCTTGGAGCAGGTTTAGTAAAGTGTTGGGTTTTTGTAATATCATCCGCAGTTATACAACCAGATTTATAATTTTTTAAATCTGGAAGTATTACATCTTCACTATCTTCATATTCACTATAGACTTTTAAATAACCATCAAATGTTAAAACACTACCCGTTGCTTTAAATGTATAGCCGTTATTTTCTAGAATGACTGTTGTTGCAAGAGTTTTAGCATCAGCCATTAAAGATGCAAGTGCTCTAGCATATATTAATTTATATAATTTATATTCATCATTTGATAAATATGCTTTTACACTTTCTGGGGTCCTATTTATACTTGTTGGTCTAATCCCTTCATGAGCATCTTGAATATTTTCGCTTTTCTTTCCTTTTTTTACATATCCAATATAATTTTCTCCGAATTTGCCTTTAATATATCCAAAAGTTTCTTTAACAAATGAATCACTTACTCGGATACTATCAGTACGCATATAAGTAATTAACCCAACTGTTTCATTACTTAAAGTTTTACCTTCATATAAATCTTGAGCTAATTTCATTGTTTTTGATGGAGCAAACCCTAATTTATTTGAGGCGGCTTGCTGTAAAGTACTTGTTTTAAATACTTCACGTGCACTCTTGTTTTTTTCTTTTTCCGTGACACTCTCTATTTTAAATGATTTGGAAAGTTTAGATAATATTTCATCCGCTTCAACCTCGTTTGGTATTTCTACTTCTTTACCATGATACTTATCTAATGTTGCTTTAAAATCTTTAAAGTCAGCTTCAATAGTCCAATATTCGCGAGGTACAAAAGCTTGGATTTCTCTTTCTCGATCTACGATTAGTTTTAGGGCAACACTTTGAACTCGTCCTGCTGATTTACCTCCGGTTTTTCTTTGCATTAATTTACTTAGTCTAAAACCTATAATTCTATCTAGGAATCTTCTTGTTTCACCAGATCTTACTAAATTCATATCAATTTTACCAGGATTATTAATGGCATTTATAACAACATCTTTTGTTATTTCGTTAAATACAACCCTTTTATATTTTTCATCTGGTATTTTTATTTCATCATAAATATGCCAAGAAATGGTTTCTCCTTCACGGTCGGGGTCGGTTGCAAGATAAATTATATTAGCATCCTTCACATCTTTTTTTAAAGCCGTAACCTCTTTATTCTTTCCTTTAATTATTTGATAATTTGGTTCGAAATCATGTTCAACATCTATTCCTAAACCAAATTTACCTGTTGTAGCTAAATCTCTGATATGTCCTTTACTAGAAACTACTTTATAGTCACTACCTAGATATTTTTCAATAGTTTTACACTTAGCTGGAGATTCCACTATAACTAAATTTTTCATATCATTCCTCCTTTTGTTCATTTGCATTCTTGTAAGAGTTTATTTTATTGTCTAAATAATTATAATAATTATTTCTTATTATTGTTTCACTCATTTGCATTCTGATAGTAACAATATTATTTATTCTAATTAACTCATCAGTAGAATATTCTTTATCAGTATAATATTTTACTGTGCCACTACCTGCATTATAAAAAACTTCATTATTTTTCCAAGAACCATCCGCAAATGTTACAACATTTAAATATTCATCACTAAAGACATCAGTTCCCATGTAGTACCTAGGATCATAATCTAAATTAAATAGATTAGCAATCGTTGGAGTTAAATTTATATAAGAACTGTATTTTTCCACAACTTCACTTTTAATTTGTGTATTATATATAACCATCGGTGTTCTTTCAACTTCATAATCACTTAAATCATATGTTAGAACCTCAGATATATCTTTATTTTTTAAACCATATGGATAATGATCTCCATATAGAACTATTACTGTATCATCTAATGTTCCAGATGCCTTTAGTCTATCAAGTAAAATACCTAAACTATTGTCAAAAGTTTTTAATTTGGACATATATCTTCGTAACTCCATTGAATAATCACTATCTTCAGTTATACTTAAGTACTTATCTCCTTCCACACTTGATTGATTATATGGTTGATGTGGAGATACTGTGGTAAGCCATAACATATATGGACTACTCGTATCAGTTAAAGTAATATCCATTGCAGCATTCATGAAATCTTCATCACTTGCCCAATTTTTATATTCGTTATAATATGGAATATTTAAATCATTTACATTATAATATGCATCACTACCTAAGTTTTTATGAATAATACGTCTTACATAATATTGTTCAGTATAATCATGCATACTACTTGTTTTATAGCCAGCGTTTTTAAACAAATTAAATATTGAAGTAAAATATTTATTATTACTATAAATGTTGGCTGTACAATTATTTTGGATTGTATATAGACTTGTCATACCACTAAATTCATTATTGCCCGTTGCACAACTATTTCTAGGACTATAATTATTTTTAAAACTGATTCCTTCACTATATAATTTATAAAAGTTTGGATATAAATCCTTATTTATAATTATTTCACCGACACTTTCCATCATTATTACTATGATATTTTTACCTTCAAGTATTCCAGTGTGATCATTATAGCTAGTTATCGTTCTATTTTTTATAAATTCATTAATATTATTTTTAGTTACATCAGTTTCATTTTTAATGATATCATCTAATATAGTATCATCAATTTCTCTTCTTTTATCTTCATCTGTTGTAGTATTATTACCTTCACTTATAGCGAATGTATCTTTTGTTGGTGCTTCGACCATCGTTGATTTAATATCAAGAAATCCAAAACCTAATACTCCAAACTGGTTTATGGTAATGCTAGGGACACTAGGATAAGCAAATAGATCTTTGTTGCTTACTGTTTGAAGTTTATTTTGCATGAAACTAGCATCTAATGTTTCATAATATAACAAACCACATAAAACTAGCAACAAAGTGCTTGTTATTGTTCTAATACCAGGTTCAAATACAATATTAGTTTTTAAAGGGAACTTTTTATCTATTTTCTTTTCAGTAAATTTATCTAAGAAAATATAATAAAGAATTAATAAAATAAATGGTATAAAAGCTAAATAATATGTTGGTTTAAAAGATGATAGAAAGTCTATAATATAATCTTTTACTGCTCCGAGTTGACTTTTTGTATTAACCGATGCATATACACCAATAAAATTATTAAAGCCAATTTGAAAATATGTATAAGCACTTATAGCAAAGGAAAAGACAATTATTAATACTTTACTTACATTCTTGTTAAACCAAGAGAGAATATAGCTTAATAAAATACTTACAAAATTTATACCTATAAATATTCTTAGTAAGGCAATATTTTTTAAAGTTATTCCACTTATTAATCGAAATGATATT
>CDYU01028581.1_pt1 | contig 26760 bp, 15 predicted proteins | sample 480701 | NCBI WGS metagenome assembly CDYU01 (sample SAMEA3182105, study PRJEB8094) | gut metagenome | biome: human; feature: gut; material: Stool; isolation source: human stools | place: Canada | collected 2013-02-26 | reverse complement strand
ACCCGGCAGTCGGCGGAGTAGCTAAAGGACAGATTGTCAGAGAGATAGACGCTTTAGGCGGCCAGATGGGACGCATCACCGACCTCACGACCATTCAGTTCCGGATGCTCAACCGGTCGAAGGGCGCCGCGATGTGGAGCCCCCGGGCGCAGTGCGACAAGACCCGCTTTTCGGAAGAGTGGCGCCACACGCTCGAAAACACCTGGAACCTCTATATCTGGCAGGATGCCGCGACCGAATTGCTGTTCGACAAGACCCCGGACACAGATCCCGCACAACCGAACACCCCGGGTTCAGAGTCGGACCCGAAACAAGATATTCCCCGATCCTCCACACACACACCCCGTATTACGGGAGTTCGGACCCGTATGGGTGTAGAATTCACCTGCCGCGCCGTGGTTCTCACCTCGGGAACTTTCCTCGGAGGACTGATGCACTGCGGCGCCTCGCATGCCGAAGGGGGCAGGGCGGGGGACGCCGCTTCGCACGGCATTACCGAATGTCTCCGAAAGATCGGCTTCGAAACCGGACGCATGAAGACCGGAACTCCGGCACGTCTCGACGCCCGGACCATCGACTTCGAGCGTCTCGAACCCCAATACGGCGATGAAAATCCGGCCAAATTTTCATTTTCACCGGAGACGCGGCCGGTCAAAGATCAGCTTCCGTGTTTTTTAGTTTACACCTCCTCCGAGGTTCACGACATCCTGCGCAGCGGTTTCGACCAGTCGCCCCTGTTCAACGGTACCATCTGCGGCATCGGTCCGCGCTACTGCCCTTCGATCGAGGATAAGCTCCGCACCTTTGCCGACAAGGAGCAGCACCAGCTCTTCCTGGAACCCGAAGGCCGCACGACCAACGAGTATTATCTCAACGGTTTTTCATCGTCGCTGCCCTGGGACGTACAATGGAAAGCGCTGCATAAAATCGAAGGATTCGAAGATTTACACATCTACCGCCCCGGATATGCTATCGAATACGATTTTTTTCCGCCCACGCAACTGCATCATTCCCTCGAAACCAAACTGGTTTCAGGACTCTACTTTGCCGGGCAGGTCAACGGAACGACCGGTTACGAAGAGGCCGCAGCACAAGGTCTGATGGCCGGAATCAATGCGCACCGGGCATTGGTAGGGGAGGAGCCGATCGTGTTGAAACGCGACGAAGCCTATATCGGCGTCCTGATCGATGATCTCGTGACCAAGGGAGTCGACGAACCTTACCGGATGTTCACCTCGCGGGCCGAGTATCGCATCCTGCTCCGACAGGACAATGCCGATATCCGGCTGACTCCGTTAGGATATAAAATCGGACTGATTCCGCAGAAAAGATACGAACATTTCGTCAAAAAAAATTCGCTCGTAGAATCGCTTGTAGAATTCGCGCGCCGACAGAGCATCAAAGCAGCCGAAATTAACGACTATTTAAAATCGGTAAATTCAGAGCCTTTGACACAGGGCAGGAAGCTCTATGATATCCTGATGCGCAACAATGTTACCTTCGAATCGCTGCAAACGGTCCTTCCCAAGCTGAAGAAATTCATCGCCGAAAACGAAATAGATGCCGAGGTGATCGAAGAGGCGGAGATACAGATTAAATACAAAGGATATATCGAACGCGAAAAATTCATCGCCGAGAAACTCCATCGACTCGAAAATATCTCCATCCCGAACGATTTTGATTTTCATTCGATGAATTCGCTTACTATCGAAGCCCGCCAGAAGCTCTCTCGCATCCGGCCGACAACGATAGGGCAGGCATCGCGCATTCCCGGAGTTTCACCTGCCGACGTCAATGTTTTGCTGGTGAAATTCGGAAGATAAAAAGTTCCACGTGGAACAATGCTGATTCCGCCTTTCTTGTTCCACGTGGAACAAGAAAGGCGGAATCAGCCTTAAAGAGAACACAACCGCATACCTTAGTCAGGCGGCAAACCAAGCAAAGGCCGCATACCAGGAGAGGGAGGAAATGGTAGATCTTGACCCGAAGGAATAAGCAAGGAAGATTTAAAATCCATGCCAGAAAAAAAGCTACACAACACAAACAATGATTAAATCGAACCATCTGCAAAAAACATCGGCATCAAGACAAGGGCGCTCCTTATCGAACAAAAAAGCAATAGCAGAGCATTTCAATACATCTCAAAAAAAAACGTGCCGAAAATACAATCGCACGATGAGACCTCCGGATCAGGATGGAATAGGGAATTTAGGCATTCAATTTATCCTGAATGTAGCCAATCAAGAGAATACATCCAGCCTGCCGAGATAACAAATTAGCAGTCAGTATGTTATACAAAATCTGTCCTGCCGGCACAGTCATAGAAAATCTTAAGGCCTGAGAGAACAATATTGCAAGGAAATACTCTTACTTACATCTCACCGAAATTTGATTACATATCGCCTCACTCCTGGCCTAACAGCACATGAAAACACCCAGCAAAATCCACAAATATTAAAATTAGAAATGGATATCATATCGGCATGGCTCGGGCCATTTCATCAAAAAACGCTTCGTTCAAACCTCGTTCCTTCGAAACGAACCGACTTCAGACCGAGGATCGTCCTCCAGAGAAATAACAGCCTCCAACAAGCTCAAATCCCATGCAAAATGCTCCTTTCCTTATATTTTGCACGATCAGAAGACACTTTTGTTACATAAAGAGACTTTCAAAATAATACTTCTTCCTACATTTGAATATGAAATCAAAAACAACCAAAATTATCATGAAAAAAATCTCCCGTCGTAGTTTTATCCGTGCAGCAGGCATTGCAACGGTCATCGGGACGATCAACCCGATAGGATTGACTGCTAAAGAACGCCGAAATCCCAAGAAAGAACATTCAGTTCCGGAAATGCCGTCGATCGAAGCGGATGTCATCGTGATCGGCGCAGGACCGTCAGGTATCCCGGCCGCGATCGCAGCAGCACGAGAGGGGGCACGCGTCGTTTTGCTCGAAGAAGACATGGTCCCCGGAGGCGCCCCCGTAGATATGTATGTGGCAATGCTATGCGGTTCACCCCGTGTCGGAATCTTTAGAGAGCTGATTCAATTGCTCAACCAGAAATATACGACGACGGGAGCCGCACGGCCCGATTTCGGAGTAGACGGAACCAATAAACGCAATCATTGGTATTTACCATCCTCATACGTCCTTGCGAACACCGAACTAATGGCCCGTGAAAAGAACCTGACGCTGATCTGCGGCGCACGGGTTTCAGAATTGATCGTTGTTGAGAAAGGCAATCGCAACCAAGTGCTGGGAGCCGTCATCTACCGCAATGGATTCCGCCAGGAGATCAAAGCTCCCATGACGATCGACGCCACAGGAACGGGTCTTATCGGCGAATTAGCCGGCGCGCCAGTCATGTACGGCCGCGACGGCCGCAGCACATTCGGCGAATCAATCGGCAAGGAACAGGCTGAAAGCCGCGTACAATCCTGCACTTGGCAGTTCGTAACACAGGCCTTAGTTCCCAATGCACTCATTCCCTGGCACAATCTGCGGTGGAAAGGCATGGTTGAAGATAACAACGGCTGGCTGCGCGAGCCCGATGTAGCACGAGCAACGGGACTGTATCTGCATTGGGGCGGACGTTTTGAGTGTAAGGACACACGCGATCCGGTGGAACTGGCCGCCACACAAGCCGAGGCTCTCGAATCGTTGCGAGCAGACTTTGCAGAGTATAGAAAAGCCGGTTACCAGGTACATCTGGCACCGAAAATCGGGGTGCGGGAAGTCCGCCGTATCAAAGGTGAATATGTGCTTACGACCGAACATCTCAAACAAGGTCTTTTCCCGGAAGATACGATCACCTATTGTAATTATGGAATCGACGCATGGGGCGAACATATTAAAAAAGAGGATGCCCGCGTAAAATCATACGGCATTCCTTACCGAAGTCTGCTCCCGCTGAATGTCGAAGGACTTCTTATTGCCGGCCGCAGCATCAGCGGTTCGCATCTCGCCATGAGCTCCTACCGCGTACAACCGATCGTTGCCGGAATCGGGCAGGCCGCAGGTACGGCAGCAGCAATGGCTGTACTGAACAAAACCTCCGCCCGCGATATCGAGATCAATAAACTCGTCGAGAAACTGAAAGGAGCAGGAATGTTCGACGTTAAAAAACTGAAAAAATAACATGGACAGAAGAGCTTTTTTAAAAAACGCCTCTGCAGCATTGGCCTTGGCCGCACTTCCCATAGAAGTCGATGCATTGACGCGTTCCGGGAAAAAAGCCGGCCCCGGATTTACACTTCAGAAGGGAGACGTGATTCTCTTCACCGGCGACTCGATCACCGATGGGTTCCGCGAAAAAAAATACTACCGCCTCGCCAACCACATCCGGGCCCTGGGCAACGGATATGTACAGCTGACCGCATCCCGGCTTAACTACATGTTTCCCGAAAAAGAGATGCGCATCTATAACACAGGCGTCAACGGCGACACGATCACAAAACTGCTCGATCGCCTGGATATTGATTGTATCAAACTGAAACCCAGCATTATAAGCATTCTAATCGGAGTCAATGACTTCAATGTGTCGTTCACGGCTTCGGGCAAAGGCGACCCCGAACGTTACGAACGCGAATACCGCGAACTGCTAAACCGCCTCCGCAGCGCTCTTCCCAATGTACGGTTCATCATTGGCGAACCATATGCTTTGAAAGGCGCGCGGGAAAAGATCGACGCCTGGTACCCCGAATTCGAAACATACCAGCATATCACACGGCAGATAGCCCGGGACTTCGACGCCGTATTCATTCCCTACCAAACAATCTATACCCAAGCCATGTCCAATGCTCCGACCCGTTATTTTTCAACCGATGGCGTCCATCCTTCGCTGGCAGGGGTACGCCTGATGTGCGATAACTGGATCTCTCACGTCAATCCGAAGTAGTCATGATCACCCGCAGAAAATTCCTCGAATACATTTCACAGGCCTTGCTGGCATTGGCGGTCGCACCGCGTCTGTTCGCCGCCGAACGCCCGCATAAGAACAAACGGAAACTGCGCCTGCGTAAAAACGACGTAATCCTTTTCTATGGCGATTCCATCACCGATGGAAACCGGAACCGCGAGAACCGTGCACCGTCGAATCCGAGTGCCATGGGCGGCGGATATGCACTGGCCGCCTCTTCGGCGCTGGCCTGTCGTTATCCGAATATGGGGTTCCGTTTCTGGAACCGGGGCATCAACGGCAATAAAACTTTTCAGATGACCGCCCGGCTTAAAGAGGACTGCTTCGACCTGAAATACAAACCTACGGTCGTATCCGTGCTCACTGGCATCAACGACTATTCGCTCGCACTGGTCAAAGAGGGAAAAGGAAACCCGGCCAAATACGAAGCCGACCTGCGCGAACTGCTCACACGCATAACCGAGGGACTGCCCGGCGTCCGGCTGATCGTCATGGAGCCCTATGCCATCGCCGGACTCCGCGACAAGACCGACACGTTCCTGCCTGGATTCTACGAATACCCACCCGTAACGAAACGGGTTGCCGAAGAGTTCGGAGCGACGTTCGTCCCGCTGCAAGAACTTTTCAACAAGGCCGGGGAACGCTACGGCAAAAAGAAATTCTCCGCCGACGGCGTGCATCCATGGTCAGCAGGCATCGAACTGATTGCCCGCGCCTGGCTCGACGCTGTAGAAGTCAACTGAATAATCTCCTAAAACAATACAAGATGAAAAAAATCCTGATGACCGCATTATTGGTTCTTTTCACCGCCGCACTTTCGGCACAGGAGCGTAAAATGCTCTCGTTGGAACAGACCTCAACCTCAGCCTATCAGCAACAACTGATCAATACACAGCAAAAACAAGTTATCGACAGCATGATCGTTCGACTGAGCCGTGACCGCAAAACTCTGGAACGCGAGAAAAGGGCAGCCAAGGTTTCGGGGGATGCCTATAAAGCTGCCTCCAAAAAACTTTCGCAAAATTTCACGAACGAACTGAAACGAGTACTCGGGAAAGCCGAAGCATTCCGGCAATGGCAAGCCATTCGCCATCAGAAATAATTTTCCAAAACCAGATAACGGCGGAGCCGGACATAGTCCGACTCCGCCGTTATTATATACCAGTATACCTTTTTGAAAAAAAAGGAGACGCCGGAAACAGGTTGAAAGATTATTTTTGTATCACGAACACCGCCTAAACAGACTATAAATACATCCGAAATGACACTGCAAAGATTCGAATCAAATCCACTCCTACGCCCCGGTGACATCACATCCTCAACTCCCGGCATGGAGATCGCATGTCTGCTCAACCCCGGAGTCTTCCGCTTCGACGGAAAAACCTGGCTGTTGCTGCGTGTAGCCGAACGCCCTGAACAACGCCCCGGCATCATTTCGTTCCCGATTCTCGAAAACGAAACACTTCGCATCATGGAGATCGACGCCGACGATCCCGGACTGAATCTCACGGATCCGCGCGTAATCAATTACCAGGGCGAGGACTTTTTGACAACCATGTCCCATTTGCGCCTCGTGTGCAGCGACGACGGCATTCACTTCCACGAACCCAGCACTGAATACGGTCCCCTGTTCGGGGCGAACGAGTATGAAAGCTACGGCATCGAAGATTGCCGCGTATGTCCGATCGGCGATACCTATTACCTTACTTATACGGCTGTTTCGCGACACGGGGTCGGGGTAAGCATGATCTCCACCCGCGATTGGCATTCGTTTCACCGTCACGGATTGATTTTACCACCCCACAACAAAGATTGCGCGCTGTTCGGCGAACGGATCGACGGCAAATACTACCTGCTCCACCGGCCCAGCAGTCCCGAATTGGGAGGCAACTATATCTGGCTGGCCGAATCGGAGGACCTTTCACATTGGGGCAATCACAAATGTCTGATCCACACGCGCCCGGGTATGTGGGACGAAGCAAGGGTAGGGGCCGGCGGTTCGCCGATACCCACCGAACACGGATGGCTAGAACTTTATCACGGAGCAGACCGCAGCAATCGCTACTGCCTCGGCGCACTGTTATTGGACCGGAACGACCCTTCGCGCGTACTGGCGCGTTCCGAGCAACCATTGATGGAACCCGAAGCGCCCTATGAACTGACGGGATTTTTCGGCAATGTGGTCTTCACAAACGGACACCTCGTCGATGGCGACCGCCTTACCATCTATTACGGCGCTTCGGACGAAGTAATCTGCGGCGCTGAATTTTCCATCTCCGAAATACTCAAGACACTTCAATAACACCGGTTCCGATGCAAAAAGCACTTATCCCCCTCTTGTTTATCCTCACGATCCCGGGATGCACAACCAGCTACGCTCCCGTCGAACAGCTTTCCGTGGCGCGTATCGAATCCATGCCCTCGGCCCCCGAACGGTTCGAACTGGCCGACTGGCGGCAGATCGCCCTCGACCTGGACCGCTATCTGTACGATTTCAGCACCACGGGCGAGGATCTGCCCCTGATATGGCTCGACAGTGCACAGCGTAACATCCCGACCGTTTCCTTCGGGCTCTACACGGCCATCGGCGATCGCCGGCAGGGCCCCGGCAACAACAACGGAGAACATCACGAAGCGATCGGCACATTGGGTTCGATTTACGCTTCGACGCTCGTCGGCATCGACAAAAGCCGGCAGGACGGGAAGAATTTCGTCCGTATGTGCCAGAATTATTTCAATTCGTCAACCGGATGGGACATCGTGATGAACAATACCTGTCCCGAAGCAGGCGCGCTGGGCGGCGGCTATGGACGGGATTTCTGGTACGACATCTATCCCAATATGCTTTTCTACGCCATCGGCGAACGTTATCCGGATGTGGAGGGCGTGAACGACATCATGCTGCACGTCGCCGAACGATTCACCGCGGCCGATTCGGTCATCATGTCCACCGTAGGCAATTATCGTCTCCGGGAATTCGATTTCGGAAACATGCAGCCCGGCAATCGCGAAAAAATGGTGCAAAGCGATGCAGCCGCAGGTTTCGCCTATGTACTCTACGGCGCCTGGCGTAAGTACGGGAACGTCCGCTATCTCCAAGCTGCCCTTTCAGCCATGAACGCCCTCGACGCCGAGACCGAGAGCCAGTTTTACGAAGTAATCATGCCCTTTGCCGTCTACATGGCAGCGCGCATGAACGCCGAACAGGGCACTTCATACGATGTCGGGAAATTCCTCGAATGGACCTTCAACGGACAATCAAAAGCCCGACCGGGCTGGGGTGTACTGACAGGCAATTTCGGCGGCTACGCCGTGGACGGGCTTTGCGGCAGCGTCTCCGAAGAATATGCCTTTGCCATGAACTCCTTCGCATTGGCATGGCCTCTGCTGCCGGCCGTGCGCTACGATCAATCGCTGGCTCGCGCCGTGGGACGGTGGGCAGTTAACGCTGCGGGCAATGCCCGTTATTTCTATCCCCAATACGTCGAACCATCGCACCAATCGCTTATGGATGTCTCGCTTTCACGCCAAGTCATCGCCTACGAGGGATTCCGCCGCTACGACAAATACGGACAACCCCGTCTCAAGAACAGCGAAGGCATAGCTATCGGCGATGGTCCCCAATGGGTTCCGGGCAATCCCCGACACTCTGTCCTGAGCATCTACGGATCGGCGTACGCGGGCATATTCGGTGCGACGATCCGCCCTACGAACATCGAGAAAATCCTCCAACTCGACTGTACCGCTACGGAATACTTTACCGATGCGTACCCCACCTATCTCTATTACAACCCCTACACCGAAACCAAATCCGTACGCATCGACCTCGGGGAAAAACCCTGCGACCTTTACGATATCGTCTCACGTACCTTCCTCTGCTGCGGCAAGTCGGGAGCGCAGTATTTCGACCTTTCGCCCGATGCGGCACGCGTGGTCGTATTGCTGCCCCCGGGGGCACGACAGCGCGTGCGCGACCATGTAATGTATGTCGGAACTATTCCTGTTGACTACAAATTATAACCTGAACCGAACATAAAATGGACAGAAGGAATTTTATCAAGAAACTGGGTGCGAGCGTCGCCGCAGCGAGCGTGCTCAGCCCCGGATTCATCTTTGCAGACGAAGCGGCCGAATCCGTTAAGAACCTGTCGTCGCTGCCTGACCTCGAAGCCGATGTCATCGTGGTAGGAGCCGGAGCCTCGGGAATTCCGGCAGCTATCGCAGCCGCCCGCAGCGGAGCGAAGGTAATCCTGTTGGAACAGGACATGATGCCGGGAGGCGCGCCCGTCAACATGTACGTTTCGATGCTCTGCGGCGGACCGCGCGTAGGTATCTACCGCGAAATGGCCCAGAAACTCAATTCAGAATACACCATCACCGGATCGCCGCGTCCCGACTTCGGCGCAGACGGCGCCAATGGCAAGAACCATTGGTATCTGCCTTCGTCATTCATGCTCGTCGTGAGTCAGATGATCGCCGCAGAGAAGAATATCCGGCTCATCTGCGGCGCACACGTCGGCAGTCTGCTGCTTTCGGAAAAGGGCCGGCGCAATACGGTGCAGGGGGTGAAGATCAACCGCATGGGTGCAACACAAACCATTCGGGCCCGTATTACCATCGACGCTACGGGAACAGGTGAAATCGGATGGCTTGCCGGGGCTCCCGAAATGTACGGCCGAGACGGCCGCAGCGCCTTCGGCGAAACGATCGGCACCGAACTGCCCGATAACAAGGTGCAACGTTGTACATGGATGTACGTCAGCCAGCGCCTCAAACCCGACGCCGTATTGCCGTGGTCGAAACTCAAATCCCGCGGAATGGTCGAAGACGATTTGAACATGTGGGTCCGCGGGGAGCACGTCGAACGCCGTGCCGGCATCTATCTCCATTGGGGTGCGACGACCGTCTGCGAAGATACACGCGACCCGGTAGCCATCGCCGAAGCGCAGCGAAATTGCCTCAAAACGTTGCTTCCCGATGCAAAAACGCTGCATGAAGCCGGATTCCAAATGCATCTGGCTCCCAAATTGGGCATCCGCGAAACCCGTCGCATCCAGGGTGAATACGTGCTTACGGTCAACGATATGAAGCAGGGCAGTTATCCCGACGATACGATCGCCTACACCAGCTACGGACTCGACGCATGGGGCGAAAACATCCCCAGCGAAGAGCGCGGTACGAAGCCCCACGGCATTCCTTACCGTTGCCTGCTCCCGCTTGGAGTCGAAGGGTTGCTGATGGCCGGCAAAAGCATCAGCGGAACCCATTTGGCCGCCAGCGGCTACCGCGTACAGCCCATCGTGGCCAGCATCGGACAAGCTGCCGGAACAGCCGCGGCAATGGCCGCCGAACGGCGCTGTTCGGTACGCGACGTAGATATCAAAGAGCTTCAGGCAAGCCTTACCCGTCAAGGACTTTTTCTCCAAAAACAAGAATAGACCGACCCTTAAAACCTGAAACCATGAAACTTCTGAATCTTCTAATTCCGCTCTTTGCAAGTGCGGCGTTCTGCGCCTCATGCGACGATGGCGAGTTGAAACTCGATCAGAGCACGGCGACCGTCCGCTTCGTATCCGCACACGCCGAGATCGAGCAAACCAGCGACGAACAAACGCCCCTGATGATACTCGCGTCGAAAGGCTCTACGCTTAACGCTTACAAAGTCTACATCGCCGTCGAGGACCCCGAAGCGTGGATCGGTGATATCTGTACCATCGCCAACCCCGTTTACAAAGAACCCGACCATGAGAATGGCGACCACCGCATCATCTACACGGCCAATATGGGTGAAGGCATGCTCAAAACCGCTCTGCTGATCACCGCAGGCGTGCACAGCAGCGAGGATATCGACCGCGAACTCCGGTTCGAAATCATCGAAGATCCGCTCAAAGCGTCGTATCCCGGCGGCAACCCCTATTACAAGACAAACAAGAACCGGAGCATGACGGTGCTCCTCAAAGAAATGGAACCCTAAAACCTCGGACCATGGCTAAAAAATATACACTGTTTATCGCCGCTTTCTGTCTGGCTTGGGCCCAATTGGTCGCCCAGCCGAAAAGCGTTACGGGAAAGGTCGAAGACACGACGGGCAATCCGGTCGCCGGCGTCTCGGTAATCGTCGAAGGCACAACGATCGGAACCACTACCGACCATGCGGGTCGCTACCGGATCAATCCCGGCAAAGCCGAAGTGCTGGTCTTCTCTTTCCTGGGGCTGGAAACCCGCAAGGTACGCATCAACGGCCGCACGCAGATCAACGTCAAAATGGCCGAAGACCAGAAAATGATCGACGAAGTCGTCGTCAATGTCGGCTACGGCCAAGCTCCGCACAGCAGTTTAACGGGTGCGATTTCGTCAATTCGTGCCGAAAACATGGAGGGACAAAGCATGCTCTCGATCGATCAGGGTTTGCAGGGACGTATCAGCGGCGTGCAGATCACTCAGTCCGACGCCTCTCCCGGCGGAGGTTTGAGTTTCCTGATCCGTGGCAGTAACTCGCTCATCGGCGGCACGGAACCGCTTTACGTCGTGGACGGGTTCCCGATCGAAGGCGGCAATACGGAGATTCAGTCTCCCACGGGAAACGGCAACCCGCCGCAAAACCTGCTCAATTTCCTGAACCCCTCCGACATCGAATCCATAGAGATCCTCAAAGACGCCGCTTCCACGGCCATTTATGGAGCCAAGGGCGCCAACGGCGTAGTGATCATCACCACCAAAAAAGGCTACGCCCAGCGGACACAGGTTACCGTAAGCAACACCTGCTCGTTCGGTTACCCGCTTCGCAAGGCCGATCCGTGCGACGCCTACGACTTTGCCTGGTTCGCCAACATGCGCAAAATCGTACAGGATGTCTTCTACGCCGGCAAAAGTTACGAGGATACCATAGCCGCATTGCCTTACCGCGGCTCATGGAGCAGCGACGGTACTTACAAACCCGCCCCCGAGGATTACCGCAACGGTACGGCGATGTCTACCGACTGGTTCGACGTGGTAACCCGCACGGGATTCTACAACAAAAGCCTGATTTCCGTTACAGGAGGCAACGACCGTGTGAATTATTATTTCAGCGGCGGTTACGACAAATGCGACGGCATCGTGATCGGTTCGGATTTCCAACGTTATTCGTTCAGTTCCAACATCAACGCCAAATTAGGTCGAAAATGGACACTGGCCAATTCCGCCAAATTCTCCTACTCCTATGGCAAAGTCGGGCAGACGGGCCTGCTCAACGGCGATAACAAAGGCGTGCTGATGGCGGCATACATGTACAATCCTACCACGCTTATGGGACAAACGCTCTTCGACGAAGAGTACGGCGTAGTGAAGGAAAGCGACAACCCTTACATCCAGGCCATAAAGTTCAAAGACCGTAATTCGACTATCACAGCCATCGAAAATATCTCTGCCAAATACCAGATTATCCCGGGCCTGACGTTCGAGATCAACGGCGGCGTCAACTATACGCGCAACGTCAAGGACATGTACTATCCGATGTCGACCAAACGCGGCTCGACTCAGGGCAACGGCCGTGCATTCTACGGCTGGCGGGAGAGCGTCAACCTGCTGAACAACTACGTGCTGAGTTACAACCGCAAATTCGGTCGGCATTCCGTCACTGCCACCGGAGCCTATGAAATGCAGTATTATATCAATCGCAGCTTCAACGCTTCGGTTTACGGATTCCTGAACGACATTCTGGAGAACTACAACTTTTCCGCCGCAACCAATTACTACAAACCCTCTTCGGGTCAGTTTTCCCGGGCTTCAGCGTCGTTCGTACTGCGCGGCGTCTACAACTTCGACAACCGTTATATTTTCAACGCCTCGCTCCGCGCCGATGGAGACACCCGCTTCGGAAAGAACAACAAATGGGGGTATTTCCCCTCGGCAGGCTTTGCCTGGCGGCTAATCAACGAAAAGTTTTTCGACGTTCCCGTCTTTTCGGATTTCAAGGTCCGCGCTTCGTGGGGCGTAACAGGCAATTCGAGCCTGGGCGTCTACAAGTCGCTCGCACTCGTGGGAACTTCGGAAGTGGCTTTCGGCGACAGCGTCTACGTGGGTTACGCCAATAACAATATCCCCAATCCCGACCTGAGATGGGAAAAGACCGACCAATATAACGTGGGAATAGATATCGGAATGTTTAAAAACCGCCTTTCGTTCACAGGCGACATCTACCAGAAGGATACCCGCGACCTGTTGCAAAACCTGCAACTTGCTCCCAGCACCGGATACGCATCGCGCGTCAAAAATCTCGGACACCTGCGCAATCGCGGTATCGAATTGAGTCTCAAGGGCGTGCTCGTCCGGAACAAAAAAGTATACTGGGACATTGCAGCCAATTGGTATACGAATTCCGCGGAGATGGTTTCGCTGGGCGACATCGACGAATACCGCGTCGAGATCGTCAATTCATGGAGTCCGTTCCGGATTGCCCCGGGAGCCAAGATGGGCGAAATTTACGGATACCGCGTTTCGAATATCATCAAGACACCGGAACAGCAGGCCAACGCGGCCATAGACAACCCCAATAAAGGCATCGGCAACTACGACTACGAAAAGGATGAAAACGGATACATGAAAGAGCAGGTGATCGGAAAAACAACCCCCGATTTCTGTTACGGTTTCTCCACCACGTTCCGTTATCGGGGTTTCACGCTGAGTGCGAATTTCTCCGGCAGCGTGGGCAACGACCTGATTAACGTACAGCGACAGATTCAGCTCAACCGCACCCAGACCCACAAGAACGCGCTCTACAACTTCTGGATTCCTGAAATCCGCGATTCACAGGGCAATGTCGTGATTCCGGACAACGGCAAGGAAGGCCTATGCCTGTGGTATCCGGCCAGCAGTTCGCATGACATCAGCAAGTTGGTGGATCATTATATCGAGGACGGTTCCTATTTCAAAATGAATAATCTTTCGCTTTCCTATTCATGGCAGCTCAAAAAGATCAAGTGGATCAAGGAAATCCGTCCGTCATTTTCGATCGACAACGTTTTCTGCATCACCGATTACACGGGCGTAAATCCCGAGGCAAGCCTCTATGGGCAGAACCCGATCACCAAGGGTGTAACCTACTACGAATATCCCATGACGCGCACCTTCTCAGTGGGACTGAGCATTACTTTCAAATAAATACAAGCCATGAAAAACAGGATAATACCAATCTTGCTGTCTGTCCTTACATTCATATCGTGCCTCGATCTGGATGAAACGACCTACTCCGACATGCAGGTAAGCGACATCTATAAAACCGAGTCCGATGCCGATGCCTCGACGATCGGTATCTATGACAACATGCTCAGCAGCAGTATGTACTCGCTGCCGTCGATGCTTGGAAACACCTCTTCAACGGCCAACACCCGTTTCGTCTACATCGTTTCGGGCGGCATTCATACCGAAACATCTCATTTGGAAGAATATTGGTCTGCCAACTACACGCTCGTACGCAAGGCCAATGAGGTGATCGCGAACCTATGGAATTCGCCCTTGGACGAAGAGGTCAAACTGCCTTACATCGCCGAAGCAATGGCTTTAAGAGCTTATGGATATTTCCGCCTGCTGCGTTTCTGGGGCGATATTCCGTTCCGCCTTGCCGAACGCGATGCATGGGTATCGACCTTCAAGCTCACTCCGATGGCCGACATCTACCGTTTCCTGATCGCCGACCTCGAATGGGCCCTTCCCTACATCTGGGAACCGGGCGTGAAACCGCGCGGACGCCTCGACAATGTCGGCGCACGTATGATTCTCGCCGACATCTACCTCACCTGCGCTTCTTCGGCGCGGGCCTATGATCCCGCGACCAGCGCCCGAGCCCTGAAACCCTATTTCACAGCCTTCGACAACGACAAAGAGTCATATTGGACCCGTGTCAAGGAATTGACCGAGGAAGTGATGGGAAGCTCCTATTACACGCTGGAAACCGCCGACTGGACCAGACTTTGGGGGTATTCGGGCACATACGACTCGCGCTCCAACCGCGAACACATCTGGACTTCGCAGGTCGTTCCGGGCGTATTGGGCAGCAAGACGCTGTTCAAATATACGCCGACCTATTCGGAATACTGCCCCGGGCAAACCGTCGGCGAACTCTTTATGACTTTCGATTGGGCCGCCTCGTTCGACCGCAACGACATCCGGTTCAAGGAAGGTATCATCTGGGAGTACCGCGACAAACGCTACGCCCCGCACACCAACGGAAACACCTATATCGAGGTATGGATGCGTAATCTCGATGACAAATACCAGGAGGTGGCCAAAGGCACGGTTCGTACCGAAGGCAAAAATGTCTGGCGTTACAGTTCCTACCAGCGTTTACAGACCAAGAAATTTTATGATACGACCTATACGGTAACCAACAACAACATCGGTCCGGCCATTCAAATGCCCTATTACCGCATGGCCGAAGCATATCTTTTTTATGCGGAGGCGGAGAACGAACTGAACAGTTGTACACAGGATGCCGTGGACAAAATCAACGCCATACGCCGTCGTGCAGGCGTTACGGAATACTCCGCAGGAGCGTTCAGCCGTGAAAAGATGCGCGAAAAAATCATCGACGAACGCGAATGGGAATTCGCCATGGAAGGCAAGGATATCTTCACAATCATGCGCTGCGGCGTACTCGAAGAGCGCAGCGCATGGAAAGAAGTGGCCTGGAACGGTATCGAAGGTACCACAGCGAATCCCCGTCCCCGCACGGCTGATAATTACTGGCTGCCTTATCCCAATGCCGAACGCATCACCAATTACGAACTGCGCGACCAGGTCCGTATGGACTACGAAAAATAAAACTAAAACGACAAAACCATGCGAAAATATATCTGGACATTCGTCGTTGCCGTCTCCTCGCTCGCAGCCTGCAATGACAATGATGAAGAACTCAGCGAACAGAAGCCCGTCGAGGTACGGACTTCCGCCGCAGTAACCGGTATTACCGACCACAGCGCGGTAGTGAGCACCCTGATTACGGGCAGCGGGGAAAACCTCACCCAACGGGGCGTCTATTATGCTCCGGAGCAAGGCTTCGCCATCGCCGAATCCACCCCTCATGCCGAAGCGGCATCGTTGGCCGGTCCCTCTTTCACAGCCACACTCACAGGACTCGAGGCAAACACCCTCTACTATGCCCGGGCTTATGTCATATCCGATGGCAAAACCGTATTCGGAAACGAAGTGAGTTTTACCTCCGCAGAACCGGGAACAACGGCCGTCCCGGTTCTCGGAGAACCGCAAATCAGTGATGTCAACCCCACTTGGGCTGTTGTCTCCTGCTCGGTGCTCGACGGCGGCAATTCCGGCGAACGGGGTGTCTGCTACTCCACGACAGAAAATCCGACGACAGCCAATACGAAGATCGCCGACACGGAGACCGGATTGGGCGCATTCTCCGTGAAATTGGAAGGACTGACCGACAGAACGACCTATTACGTTCGCGCTTACGCTTTACATGCCGACGGAGTCGTTTATTCCGAACAAGCTGTCTTCATGGCCCGATTCGTTCCCAAGGAGCCGAAAGTAACTTTTGCGGACGATGCCGTCGCGGATATCGATCTCACAACGGGCAGCATCGCTATCCGGATCACGGATAACGGCGGCGAAGAGCCGGCGGAATACGGCGTATATTACGGCTCCGCACCCGACGCCATCAACACGAAATTCAGAGAAACCACGAACACGCCCGATGCCGAAGGTCTGCTTACGGTGCACATCACGGGGCTGACCCAGAATACCTCCTACTACCTCAAGGCTTTTGCCTCAAACAGCACCGGTACGGGTTACAGCGAAACCGTCATCCGGTTCCACACGGCTATCGATGGCGGAAACGGACTCAAATATTTCGTATTGCCACCCCTCCGGGTAAATATCGACGGAATCCTGACCGAACTGGAATTTCTCGACCGGAATCTGGGCGCCGCACGAGCCGCAACGGCTATCAATGACGAACAATCCTATGGCTGGATGTTCCAATGGGGACGCCGTGCGGACGGTCATCAGACTGTGGATTGGACCTCGCCTACCAAAGGTTCTTTCCGGCTGGGCATATCGCCCAACACCAATGCTCCGACGGACCGTATCACGGCGGATGACACGCCGTTCTATCAAAAGGGCGCCAATACGGGCGATTGGGTTCTCGATCCCAACCAGGCAACAGACAAGGATTACAGCCTCAATTACTATTGGGCCGCCAAGAAGGAGGACCCGGAATACGCTTCGGGAGGAACCAACAATCCCTGTCCAAAAGGTTTCAAAGTTCCTTCGGCAACCGAATGGACCGCAGTATCGACGCTGGTCGGAAAAACCCTGGCCGCCCAGGACATTTTCGAACTGCTGGCAATTCCCGGAACCGGATACGTGCAATCTAACGGCTCGTTCACAGGAGCCGGCGGAACGGGAAAGACAGCCAAATCTTATCTCTGGGCATCCGATTCGGGTACGGGACAGAATGTAACCAACAACAAAGATGAGAAATACGCCGGATACGTGATGTTTACCACAGGCAAGGCCGTGCGGGCCATGGACAAAGCCGCGGCCATGCCGGTACGTTGCGTCCGGATACGCGAATGAATATGAGAACACTATTATTTACCGGACTCGTCCTCGGCTGCGTTGCGACCTCACAGGTCGCAGCCCAGCCGGGTACGCCCCAGCGGGAAATTGCTCTGGTGGAGCAAATGCCCGACATGCCATCGCCCTACAAAATCAAGGATTGGCAGACCATTGCCCGCGAACAGGATCGTCTGCTCTATGATTTCGGAGCTAAAGGAGCGCTTTTTCCCCTCTGTTGGTGGGACGACTCGAACTACAACTTCAAAGGCCGTTCATTCGGCATCGTCAGCTATGTAGGACAGACACGCAACAACCGCGCTTCCTACGTTTACGAATCGCTTCCGGTCATGGGTTCGATACTCGGCGCTACGCTTGCAGGCATCGATAAAAGCGACCAGCAGGGAGTAGACTTCGTTTCGATGATCCGCCAATTCTACACCCGCCGCAGCGGACTCAACCTCATCATGAACTCACCCCACCGCCACCGCACGGGGGAGACGTTCTGGTATGAGATCTTTCCGGGCATGGTTTTCAGCATGATCTGCGACCTTTACCCGAACAACCGGGAACTTTCGGACCTGATGGTTTCGAATGCTGTCAACTGGCTCGAGGCGATCCGGGGATTGAGCCGGGGACGCGAATATCCGGACTTCGATTTCACGGGTTATGATTTCAAGACCGGCGAAGGCCGTTACAACGGTCGCTGGCGCGAACCTGATGCCGCGGCAGGATTGGCATGGCTCGAATACACCGCCTGGCAGCGCAGCGGAAACCGGAAATGCCTCGACGGAGCGCTTGCCTGTATGCGGTTTCTCGAAGAACGCGATGCGGCAGAAGGTCCTTACTACGAGATCATGATGCCGTACGGGGCCTACCTCGCAGTACGGCTCAACGCCGAAATGAAGACGGATTTCGACGAAACAAAAATGCTTGCCTGGTGCTTCGACGGCAACAACTCGGACCGCGACGGCTGGGGTGTGGTGGCCGAACGATGGAACGGCTACGACGTGCACGGGCTGGTGGGACAGAAAAAATATGAAAGTTACATGTTCGCCATGAACACGTTCTCGCAGATCGGCGCATTGCTGCCCATCGTGAAATACAACCCTGCCTATTCCCACACCATTGCCAAATGGGTGCTTAACGCCGCCAACGCCGCACGTCTGTTCTATGCCGACGAGCACCCGCTCAACCGGCAAACCAGCGCATTGTGGAAGGGCGACCCTACGCATGCCATCTGTTACGAAGGTCTCCGCAACGGTCTCCGTGGCAATCATTTCGAACCGTTCATCGGCATCCTCGCTACCGAAGGCCCTTATGCCGTAGGCGACCATGTGAAGAATTTCCATTCCTATACGGACATCTGTCCCTACGGATCGGCATGGTCGGGAATTCTTGCCGGCGTAATACGCACAACCGACATCGAAGGCATCCTGCAATTGGATTGCAACGCTACGGATTTCTTCGGCGACCGCTCACTGCCGCATTACCTGCTATTCAATCCCCATACTACGGCCCGGCGAGTCACGGTACAACTTCCCACCGCTGCTTCGGACCTCTATGATCTCGTGTCGGGCGAGTATATTGCACGCAATGTCGCAGGGAGCGCGCAAATCGACATGGGTGCAAAACAAACGTTCAACCTGGTATGTATTCCTGCGGGCGTAAAACTCCGCAAAACCGAAGGGCGGCTGACAGCAGGCAAAAGTGTGGTTTATTATGGAAAAAACTAAAACGATATGAACGATACCCCTACCGCCGGAACGACGGTAATGAATAAATCTGCCAAAGGGTTACGGAACAGACTGCGTAACGAATACATCCATTTTCGTGCTGCGCCGCGGAATATGCAGATATTACTCATAACGAACATGCTCTACTCGTTCGTGCTGCCCGTCGTGGAACTATTCATCGGCGCCTACATCATGCGCAACAGCAGCAACACGATATTGGTAATCTGTTTCCAATTGGCCCTGTACAGCGGGATTCCCCTGACCTTCCTGATCAACGGATTCCTGCTGCGGCGAATCCCGATTGCCTGGCTATACTCCTTCGGCATGCTGCTGAGCGGAGTGTCGATGGCGGTCATGATGTCCTTAACGGAACTCGATTTCTCGGGCATCGTTTTGGCAGGCCTCATCATGGGACTTTCCTACGGATTTTTCTGGGCCAACCGAGATTTCCTGGCCCTGAGTTCGACAGACGACGACAATCGCAATTATTACTACGGATTGGAAAGTTTTTTCTATACGCTCGCAGGCGTAGTCGTTCCCTATACCGTAGGCGTATTCATCGCCTCGTTCAGCCCCGCAAGAGATATCAATACGGCCTACCGCATCGTTACCGGAATCGTCTTCCTCATCACGATCCTCTCTTCCGCCGTGGTTTTTCGGGGAAAGTTCGTCAATCCCGAAAGCCGACGTTTCGTCTATTGGCGTTTCGAGCGACTGTGGCAAAAAATGATGTCGCTGGCCGCACTGAAAGGCATCGCCCAAGGTTACATCGTCACCGCTCCGGCCATGCTGGTAATGACGCTGGCCGGAAACGAAGACACGCTCGGCACGGTACAATCCGTCGGTGCAATCCTATCGGCATTGATGCTTTACCTGCTGGGACGCTTTTCCGCTCCGCGCCACCGCCTGGCCATTTTTTCCGCAGGCCTCGTCCTGTTCGCCCTGGGCGGAGCGCTCAACGCCGCACTCTACTCTTCGGCAGGCGTCATGCTTTTCATGTTGTGCCTGGTAATCGGACGCCCCCTGATGGATCTGGCTTATTTCCCAATCCAACTTCGCGTGATCGACTGCGTTGCCGCACGTGAACAGCGAAATCCTTTTACCTACATTTTCGTCCACGAACTCGGCCTTTATCTCGGGCGTTTCGCCGGCTGCGGACTGTTCCTTGTCTTCGCATCGTACCTTTCACCCGGTTTTGCGCTGCGGTATGCCTTATTGGTGATCGGCCTGGCACAACTGCTCTCCATTCCCGTGGCCAGGAGCATCATCGGCAATCTGGACGCTGAAGAAAGTGCCCGAAAATAGGATTTCCCGGATCATTTCGTTATCTTTATTCCGCAATGAACCCATTGAAAAAGTTCCTGATCCCAATCCTGAGTGCAATGGCGGTTTTCCCCATCGCTCTCCGTGCGGCGAGTCTCCGTCCGATGTATGTTACCAATGCCGACGGTCTTTCGAACAGTTCGGTAACCTGCATTTGCCAGGATTCGCACCATTCGGTATGGCTCGGCACCTGGGACGGGCTCAACGTCTTCAACGGCCGGGACATCCGAACATATAAATACGATCCGTCGAATGAAAACAGCCTGAGCAATAACATTATCCGTGAAATTGTCGAACAGCGGCCCGGCATCATGTGGATCGCCACGGACAACGGCATAAATCGCATCGACCTGGAGAACGACCGCATAGACCGCTTCCATTTCGGCTACGATTCAGCCAATCCTCTGACCGAACATTCATTCATGCTGGCCTGTACCGAAGACGGTACGCTTTTCTGCGCCGTCGGCAAATACGGACTTGCCTGTTACGACGATACGGAAGGGCGTTTCATAAACCTCGGATTATCAGGAATCAACATGTTCGAGACCGGAGGATTGCAAGCCTTCGGCAATAAATTGTGGCTGCTCGATGCCGCAGGACGACTTTACGTCATTACGACAGCACGCGACAGCAAAGGCAAAATCACGCTTTCCGACGCAGAACAAATTTCCGATACAGTCTTTTATAAAACCCTCTTCGACGGCGGCGGCCGACATTTGCCCGTTTTGGATACGCAAAACACACTCTCCCTGCTCGACCCTTCGACAGGGGTCTGTACAGAGCGCATACCGTTGCCCGCCGTCAACCCGAACCGCGGAGAACTGACCGCCGTGGTCGAAAGCGACAGTACACTGCTGGTAGCTTTCTCCATCGGCGGCGTGTATTGCCGGTCTCATTCCGAAAGCTGTTTCTCACCCATGGAATCGCTCCATGGGAAAGCCGTGTTAGCCCTCCGTTTATGCGACCAGCAAACCCTTTGGGCCGGAACCGACGGACAGGGTGTAATCGTGCAATACCCCCGCCACCGTAATTTCGGCGTCGTCCGCAATCACGACATACAGGAGCGTCGCAGCAATCCTGTACGCTGTTTCTGCACCGATAAAAACGGCAAACTATGGGTAGGGACCAAAGGAGACGGGATTTTCCGCTTCGACGCTTCACATCACCTCGCTTCAAGCCGGAATCGGCTCACTACGACCCAAGGACTTTCAAACAATTCGGTCTACTGCATGATTCCGGGTCTTGGCAACGACCTGCTGGTCGGAACCGACGGACAAGGTGTAGATGTCTGCACGGATGACGCCGGACACATCGCTCCTCTCGATATTTCACTGCTGCTGCGCAATGACGACGCATTCAGATCCGTGTACAGCTTGTACCTCGATTCCGAAAAAAAGATATTGTGGGCCGGTACAAGCGGTTACGGACTGATACGCATGCATTTGGAAGAGATATCAACAGGTTACCGCGTCATCGAATACAAGAAATTTCTATACGATCCCGAAGACGGGGCGTCAATCAGCAACAACACCATTTATTCGATACTGCCCGATAACAACGGACTGTGGATCGGGACACGCGGCGGCGGCCTCAACCGCCTGGATCTCCGAACGGAACGTTTCACGCACTTCTTCCACAACAGCACCGATCCCCGCTCGCTGAGCAGCAACGACATACTCTCATTGGCCCGGGATCCCGAAGGCAACCTCTGGATAGGCACGGGTTACGGACTGAACCGCATGGAACAAGACAATACATTCACCCGCTTCACCGAAAGGGACGGATTGCCTAATAACACCATTCACGGTATTCTTGCCGATGCCCGCGGCATATTATGGATCAGTACGAACCGGGGTATAAGCCGCTACACTCCGGGGGATTCACAACCCGTAAACTACACGACGAACGACGAGTTGCAGAACAATGAATTTTCAGACGGCGCTTACTACCGCGCTCCGAACGGTACATTCTATTTCGGCGGCATCAGCGGATTCAACCACTTCGTTCCCGAACAGATCCACGAACGGAATTTCTCGCCGTCGATCGGCATTACCGATTTCAAGGTTTTCAACAAGCGGATTCCTCAGTATAACAGCGCCTATTTTTACCGACCGGACAACGGTGTAACCCTGAACCACGACCAGCATTTCTTCAGTATCGGATTCGTGGCATTCGATTTCATCGACAACTGTAATTGCGAATACGCATATAAACTCGACGGTTTCGACCGGGACTGGGTGATGGCTTCGACCGGCAACACAGCAGTTTTTACCAATGTCCCCCCGGGTCGCTACACGTTCCGGGTCCGGAGCACCAACAGCGACAAAATCTGGTGCAACAATGAACTGACTTTTCCTGTGCGTATCCGCCATCCGTGGTGGGCCCGTTGGTGGGCGTTTCTTCTCTACGCATTATTGTCCGCACTGATCGGATACATCGTTTGGAAAATAGTCCGCAACCACCTCAGTCTCAACAAGACGCTTTTCATCGAAAGGCTCTCTCAACAACGTCAACAGGAAATACATGAAGCCAAACTGCGCTTCTTCACAAACATCGCACATGAGTTCTGCACGCCCCTGACGTTGATATACAGCCCGTGCGAGAAACTGCTCGAACGCGGCAACCTCGATGAAACATCTGCCAAATACGTCCGTATTATCCGCTCCAATGCCGAACGCATGCAGGGGTTGATCTCCGAATTGATGGACTTCCGGAAAGCCGAAACCGGCCACCGCGTGCTTCGCTTCGAACTGATCGACCTACACGAACTGGTCAGTTGCATCGCCGATAATTTTGCAGAACTGAACCGCGAAAACCACATCAATTTTTCGCTCAGCATCATACCCGAAGGTCTTAACATTGTGAACGACCGCGACTGTCTGGAAAAAATCGTCTTCAACCTCATTTCCAACGCCTATAAATACACGCCTACAGGAGGGTCGATATCCGTTGAGATACATAACGATGAAACTGGTAAAACCGTTCTTTCGGTAACTAACACAGGCAAAGGTATCCGTTCTGAAGAACTGCATACGGTTTTCGACCGTTTCAAGATTCTCGACAATTTCGAACGACAAGTATCCCGAGGTAGCGTAACCCGCACCGGCATCGGATTGGCGCTTACCAAAAGTCTCGTCTCGCTGCTGAACGGAACGATCGGAGTTGAAAGCGAAGTCGGTCAAAAGACGGTTTTCACCGTGCAACTTCCTCCCGTAACAGCGACCCAATCGGTTGTCGACGAATCCGACACCGTTGAAAAAGAATCGATTCCGGATACGTCCGAATTTGCAACAGAAGGCAGAACGCTGTTAATCGTGGATGATGAAGCGCAAATTCGCAACCTGATCGAAGACCTCTTTTCCGATCGCTATACCGTATTACAGGCTGCTGACGGACATGCTGCGATAGAGGTGATGAAACAACGGCGACCCGACTTGATCATTTCGGATATAATCATGCCCGGAATGAACGGTTCGGAATTGGTCAGGGAGTTGAAATCAAATCCATTTACAGCCAGCATCCCGGTCGTATTCCTTACCTCGAAAGTAACTACCTCCGACCATATTTCCGGTTATGAGTTAGGTGTGGAAGCTTACATCCCCAAACCTTTCCACCCGCGACACTTGCAGGCCGTGGTAAACCAGCTTATTTCGAGCCGTCAGTCCTTACGGGACTATTACAACTCTCCGCTTTCACAATCCGATCTCTACAACGGCAATTACATTCAGGAGAAAGACAAAAACTTTCTGATTCAACTCAACCATATCATCGAAGAAAATCTCGAAAACGATTCTCTGAACCTAACCCATATTGCAGCGACATTAACTATCAGCCGCATGCAGCTCTACCGCCGGATTCGGGAACTGACCGGAATGTCACCCAGCGAATACATCCGCACCGTAAAACTCGACCGTGCAGGTCATTTGCTGCGAACAACCGAACTGACCGTACAGGAGATCATGTACCGGTCGGGATTTAACAACAAATCTTATTTCTACCGGGAGTTCACTCAGAAATACAACTGTTCGCCCAAAGAATTCCGAAATAAAATAACGGAGGATGCTTAAAAGTCATCCTCCGTTATCACAATTCATTTCCTATTTACAGCACAATTGTACACCAGCCATACTTATCCTCGGCTCGTCCGTACTGAATATCCTGCAAGCGAGTATAAAGCTCCAGGCAAGTTTTACCGACTTCCTCTCCGTAACTATATTCAACTTTGGTCTGCATATCATAAACAAACCCGATAGGGGAGATAACGGCAGCCGTTCCGCAGGCGCCGCACTCCTCGAAGGTAGCCAGTTCCTCGACCGGAATATGGCGCTCTTCGACGGTAAGACCCATATCCCGGGCAAGCTGGCGAAGGCTCATATTGGTAATAGAGGGCAGCACCGAAGGCGATTTCGGGGTAATATACTTACCCTCTTTGATGCCGAAAAAGTTGGCAGCACCGCACTCCTCGATATACTTATGCTCGGCGGCATCGAGATACATGATATTGGAATAGCCCAGTTCATGCCCTTTCTCTCCCGAAAGCAGGCTGGCCGCATAGTTGCCGCCGACCTTCACATCGCCCGTACCGCGCGGTGCAGCGCGGTCCTGTTCACGATCGACAGCGACACGGATAGGCTTGATACCGCCCTTGAAATAGGCACCCACGGGCGAACAGTAAACAATCAGCAGGGCCTCTTTGGCAGGTTTCACACCCAGACCGACCGTCGTTCCGAACATCACCGGACGCAGGTAAAGCGAGGCACCCGTACCATAGGGAGGTACAAAACGCTCGTTGCGCTTAACGACTTCGATGCAGGCATCGACGATCATTTCGATCGAAGGCACCGGCAGGCAAAGCCGCTCGGCCGACGACTGGAGACGCCGCGCATTGTCGGCAACACGGAACAGGCGGACCTTGCCGTCAACACCGCGGAAGGCTTTCAGACCTTCGAAGAGTTCAATGCCGTAGTGCAGACACGAAGCCGACATGTGCATTTTGATATACTCGTCCTGCGTAACCTCCATCGGGCTCCACTTACCATCGGTGTAGGAGTAGCGGACATTCCAATCGGTCTTGCGATAGTCAAACCCCAAGGCGCTCCAATCTATTGTTTCCATATCAGTAATTGTTAGAAAATTTCAAAAATTCATTCGTTTCATTTTGCGCTTATCCGACAACAGCCCCATTATTGGTCGTTTCGCCGGGCTGCAGCAAACGCAATTTTCCCGAAGCATCTTCCGCCATCAGGATCATACCATTGGAGAGGATACCCTTCAATTCGCGCGGAGCCAGGTTAACCAGCACGAGAACCTGTTTGCCGACGAGCTCTTCGGGCGTGAAATGTTCGGCGATTCCCGACACGATCACCCGTTTGTCAATGCCCGTATCGACCGTCAGTTTCAACAATTTCTTGGTTTTGGCCACTTTTTCAGCCTCCAAAATCGTCGAAACGCGAATATCCATTTTCTGAAAATCGTCGAACTGAATTGTATCTTTCTGAGGTTCAACACTTTGATTCATTTCAGCCGCCTCATTGGCTGCCTTCGTCGCGGCGAGTTTGTCCAGTTGGCGCTGAATCACATCGTCCTCGATCTTTTCGAACAGCAGGGCGGGTTCACCGATCGCGTGTCCGGCAGGGATCAGGTCCATCGCCCCCAGCCGCTCCCAACTGAATTTTTCAGCGGCAAGCATCCCGAGAATCTTCGCGGCCGAAAAAGGCATGAAAGGTTCGATGGCAATGGCTGTATTCGCCGTAATTTGCAGGGCGATATTGAGAATGGTCTCCACCCGTTTCGGATCGGTTTTAATCACCTTCCACGGCTCAGTATCGGCGAGGTATTTATTGCCGATGCGCGAGATGTTCATGGCATCTTTCAGCGCCTCGCGGAACCGGTAATTCTCGATATTCGCCTCGAGCGAAGCCTTCACGGCAGCCACTTCGGAAACAGTTTGGCGGTCGTAATCGTTCAATTCGCCGCAGGCCGGGACCTTGCCGCCGTAGTATTTCTGCGTCAGCACCAGCGCGCGATTGACGAAATTGCCCAGCACGGCTACCAGTTCGTTGTTGTTACGGGCCTGGAAATCCTTCCACGTGAAGTCGTTGTCCTTGGTTTCGGGGGCGTTGGCGCACAGGACATAACGCAGTACGTCCTCCTTGCCGGGGAACTCCTCGAGGTACTCATGGAGCCACACGGCCCAGTTGCGCGAGGTCGAAATCTTGTCGCC
>CDYU01057943.1_pt1 | contig 26844 bp, 20 predicted proteins | sample 480701 | NCBI WGS metagenome assembly CDYU01 (sample SAMEA3182105, study PRJEB8094) | gut metagenome | biome: human; feature: gut; material: Stool; isolation source: human stools | place: Canada | collected 2013-02-26 | reverse complement strand
TTGTAACCGCTGACAGTATTGCCGTTCTTGTCAATGCAACGCATTGTGTAGGTTTTTGTCTGATTTACGCTTACCGCTGAATCTGTATAACTTGTTGCAGTTGTGTCCTTAATTCGTTTCCAACCGTTTGAAGTTTTCTGATAAACTCTGTAACCGTAAGCACCCGAAACTTTATTCCAGCTTATTTTGATACCGCCCGAAGTATTTTCAAGTTTTGAAATTGACGGTGTCTGCAAAGTTTTATCAAGTGCAACAAAGTTAAAGCTGTTTTTCTTAGCGTAAGATTCTGCGACAGTACCTCTGTAACCCTTAACAGTAAAATCTTTAACCTTGTTTATTTTATAATTATCAAAATCAAAAACAAAGCCGATTGCATAATCGTCTATTTTAGCTACATTTTTCTCAATTGTAACTGTTTTAAGATTTGAGTTATCAAGTAGTATACCGTAACTTCCGACATAACCATTGCATAGTTCTTTTAATGAAGTAGGTGTTGTATAGGCAGAATCCTTTTTGTTATACGGATAAAGAATAATTTTAGTCTTATTCTTGTCATACCAAATACCGTTTTCAGAGGTATAGTTTTTATTATTGAGGTTGACATTCACCTTTTCAAGCGAAGTACATCCTGCAAATACCTGTCCGCCTACTGTTTTCAAATTGCTTCCTATATTAACACTCTTTAATTCCGAACATCCTGCCATTGCTATATTATCCATAATTATCACGCTGTCGGGGATGTCAATAGTTTCAAGACTTGTACAATGCGATAATGCACCCATTCCGATTTCGGTCAAATTCTTTGAAAGCTCTATATTTTTCAGATTGGTGCAATAAGAGAAAGCAAGTCCGTCAAGAACCGTAACGCTGTCGGGAACAGTAATGTTTGTCAAACTTGAACAATTAGAAAAAGTCCATGATTCAATGCGTTTGACACCGTCAGGAATATTTACATTTTTCAGTCCCTCACAATCTAAAAATGCCCAATTACCGATTCTGCTTACTGTTTCGGGAATTTTCACACTTGTCAGATTCTTTTCTTCATAAAAAGCATAACCCGAGATATTGGTAATGCCCGACTTGAGGGATAATTCTGTATTTTTAGGCATATCGCCTTTGTAACCGTAAGCACTCTCGCCTATATATACCACACCGTCAGGCTGACTGTTAAGCCACTTTGTTTTTTCAAAAGCTCTTCCGCCGACATATGGTAAATCATCCGAAACTGTAACACTTGCAAGATTTTCACAACCTGAAAACGCATACTCGCCCACACTTGTAACACTCTGAGGAATTGTTATTTCCGAAAGTTTTTTACACTCAACAAAAGCAAAAGCGCCGATACTTTTCAAGGTTTCCGAGAAATTAACGCTTGTAAGTTTTTCACAAGAGCCAAAAGCGTCATTTTCTATTCTTTCAATGCCGTCATTGAAGTTAAGTTTTGTGAGTCCCTGACAATTATAAAAAGCGTACTTGTCAATATGTTTTACACTGCTTGGAATTAAAATGGCGGTAAGATTTGCACAATCTTTAAAAGCCGACTCTGAAATGCTGACTGTATCGGATTTTACAGTAATTTTGGTGTTGCGTGGCATGTCGCCTTTATACTTATACGCTACTTTTCCGACATACACAAGACCGTTCGGCTGATTATTAAACCACTTTGTGTTATTAAATGCATTTTCACAAACAGTATCAAGATTGCTGGAAAATTTAATTCTCTCAAGTTTTATACAGCCGTTAAAAGCGGAAAATCCAATTGTTGTAACTCCGTTCGGAATGGTAACGCTTGTAATAATTCCGTTGTCACTCAATGCACCGGTATCAATTTGTTTTACCGTGTGACCGTTAATTGCCGAAGGAATGGACAAAGATGATGCCATACCGTCATAGTCAGTAATTGTACACGAATTATCGTCTTCTATTTTGTATTGAAAATCACCATAGGTAAGTTCATCATCCTCCGATGCGTTTACCGTAATCGGAGCAACAACAATTATACTTAAAAGCATAGTAATCGTCAGAAATACAGATGTCAAACATTTAATCTTTGTTTTCATAAATAAGCCTCCTTAAAATATAATACTCGTTATCTGTCAACTCGATTATACACCTTGATATTTGCAATTGTCAATAAAATTATTTTTAATTTCAAAGCATTTTTATGAATGTTATAGAAATTCACATTGCTTTTTAATATGTCATACCAAAAAGCATCGGACAAATAATGATTGAATTTTTTTGTTATGATAACATCATATAAAATTCGCAAAGAAAAGGTCATAATGTAGGGGAGAACCGTGTTCTCCCGCTCGTGTGCAATGCACACGATTGAACGCTGTGCGTTCAAATTATACACAACTCATCACCTTTTCATCAAAAATCTATTAAACAAAAACATTCATCACGCTGGCGGATAATATCCGCCCCTACTGTATATCAACAACTTTGTAACATTTATATAATAAACGACAAAAAAGCCTCCCGAACAAACGGGAGGCTTGAATGCTTTTACGCACAAATATTTAAAGTAAAACCTTTTAACAAATTACTTCTTGTAAGATGTGTGCCAGATTTCCTTAGCATACTGGAGGATTGTACGGTCAGATGAGAACTTACCTGCATTTGCAATGTTGATAAGGCACTTCTTACCGAATTCCTTACGGTTAGCATACTCTGTGTTAGCTCTGATCTTTGTATCAACATAATCGGGAAGGTCATAGATGAGGAAGTAGTTATCAGCCTTCTGCCATGAAGAATCCTTGAGGAGTGAATCATGGAGTTCCTTGAAGCTGCCTTCGCCCTGAGCGCCGCCGTCATCAAATGTGCCGTCGATAAGAGTATCAACAACTCTCTTAATTTCCGGATTAGCGTCATAAAGAGCCTTTGGATGGTAGCCTTCCTTTTTCATTCTCTCGATATCCTCAACCTTTGCGCCGAAGATGTACTCGTTCTCAATGCCTGCACACTCAGCGATTTCAACATTAGCACCGTCAAGTGTACCGAGTGTAGGAGCACCGTTGAGCATGAACTTCATGTTACCTGTACCCGATGCCTCAAGACCTGCTGTTGATGTCTGCTCAGAAAGGTCAGCAGCAACAACAATCTTCTCAGCGTAAGATACATTGTAGTTAGAAATGAAGTAAACCTGAAGGAGATCCTTTGTTTCGGGATCGTTGTTTACAAGCTTAGCAATCTCGTTGATGTACTTAATGATTGCCTTTGCTCTTGCATAACCCGGAGCAGCCTTTGCACCGAAGATAAATGTTGTAGGAGTCCAGTTCTTAAGCTTCTTATCCTTCAATCTGAAGTAGATTGTCATGATTGAGAAAGCGTTGAGGAGCTGTCTCTTGTACTCGTGAAGTCTTTTAACCTGAATATCATAGATTGAATCGGGATTTACATCGTAGCCGTCCATCTTCTTGATGTAGTCTGCGAGCTGCTGTTTCTTCTTCTTCTTGATGTTGTTGAACTTTGTGATTGTTCTTGTGTCAATGCAGTCATTGAGCTTTTCAAGAACTGAAAGGTCTGTAAGCCATGCATCTGAGCCAACCTTCTCTGTGATAAGAGCTGAAAGCTCAGGGTTGCAAAGACCGAGCCAACGGCGCTGTGTGATACCGTTTGTCTTGTTCTGGAATCTCTCGGGATATACCTGATACCACTCTTTGAGTACATCAGCCTTGAGGATTTCTGTGTGAAGCTCGGCAACACCATTTACATATGTTGATGCGTATGTTGCAAGTCTTGCCATATGAACAACATTACCGTCGATAATGCGCATCTTAGCCTTTGTATCCTCGTGCACACCCTTAGCAGTAAGCTCTTCCTGGCACTTGTTGGCGATAAGGCAAATGATGTGATAAATCTCAGGAATAACCTGTGTCATAAGGTCAGCAGGCCACTTCTCGAGAGCCTCACCGAGAACTGTGTGGTTTGTATAGTTAAATGTCTTTCTTGCAATTTCAAAAGCGTCGTCAAAGTTGAAGCCTTCGTTCATAAGAAGTCTTACAAGCTCGGGAACACATGATACAGGATGTGTATCGTTAAGCTGAATTGTGTTTTCCTTTGCAAAGAAGCTGAAATCATTGCCGTGTTTCTTCTTATAACGGCGCATAATGTCCTGAAGTGATGCAGAACAGAAGAAATACTGCTGTTTAAGTCTGAGAACCTTGCCCTCATACTTGTTATCGTTAGGATAAAGAACCTTTGTGATGTTTTCGGCATCGTTCTTTTCCTGAACGGCATTGTTGTACTCTGTGTTGTTGAAAGCAGTAAAATCAAAATCGTTTATTGCCTCAGCCTGCCAAAGACGAAGTGTGTTGATGTTTGTTGTCTTACAGCCGATAACAGCCATATCGTAAGGAACAGCCTTAACTGTCTGGCCCTTGAATGATACTGTAACAGCCTCATCCTCAACACGGTTGCACCACGGATCTTCAAATCTCTGCCAGTTATCAGCTGTTTCAACCTGATAACCGTTTTCGATAAGCTGCTTGAAAAGACCGTACTTGTAACGGATTCCGTAGCCGTCAAGCGGTACCTCCTGTGTAGCAGCACTGTCGAGGAAACAAGCGGCAAGTCTGCCGAGACCGCCGTTACCGAGAGCGGCATCGTCGATATCCTCAAATACATTGATGTCAATGCCCTTCTTTTTGAGGAGCTTTGTAACATCTTCAAGAATGCCGAGGCAGTAGAGGTTGTTGTACATCATTCTGCCCATGAGGAATTCTGCAGAAAAATAGTAAGCTCTGCGTTCGCTGTCATGTTTAATCTTGCTTGCTTCCCAGTTGCCTGCGATTTCGCCCATTACTGCTTTGCCGAGTGAGTAGTGAAGCTCAGCGGGTGTGAGCTCTTCAATCTTTTTGCAGTACATAGACTGAGCTGTGAGTTCAAGCTTTTCCATAATATTACCCATTTGTTTAGTCCTCCAGTCGTCCGCTTTTTTCAGACATAGTTTTTAATTTATCAGCAAGCTCATCAGTAAGAGCTGCACCATCGAGTCTCCATACCCAGTTTCCGCCGAGTGTTGACGGAATATTCATTCTTGCCTCCTTGCCAAGGCCGAGAATGTCCTGCATAGGTACGATTGCTGTATCTGCCTTGCTTTCATAAGCAACACGGATGAGCCCCCAGTTGAATGGTTCGTCATCAGGCATCTGACAATAACTTCTTGCATAGTTAACGTCCTCGGGTTTAGCTGTTTCAAGCCAGCCCATAACAGTATCGTTATCGTGAGTACCTGTGTAAACAACACAGTTTTCGGTGTATTTATGGGGAAGATAGTCGTTCTCTTCACCACTGTCGAAAGCGAATTCAAGAACCTTCATTCCCGGATAGCCTGTCTGCTCCATAAGCTCGGTTACATCGGGAGTGAGTGTTCCGAGGTCTTCGGCAACAATATCAATCTTGCCGAGTGCCTCTTCCATCATATTAAAGAACTTAATGCGCGGACCTTCAACCCATTCACCGTTGATTGCGTTTTCGGCAGGATAAGGAATTGAATAGTAGCTTGCAAAAGCTCTGAAATGGTCAATACGGGTGATGTCATAAAGCTTTGATGCGGCTTTGATACGCTCAAACCACCACTCATAGTCGGTAGCCTCAAGGTAATCCCAATCATAGAGAGGATTGCCCCAAAGCTGACCTGTTGCCGAGAAGTAATCCGGCGGACAGCCTGCAACTGCGATAGGATCACCGTCGTCATAAAGCTGAAACAGCTCGGGATTTGCCCATGTGTCTGCGCTGTCCATGGCAACATAGATTGGCATATCGCCCAAAATCTTGATGCCGAGACCGTTTACATACGCACGGAAGGATTCCCACTGCTCATAGAATTTGAACTGTACAAACTTCCAGAAATCAACATCATCCTTGAGCTTGCGTTCATAACGCTTCACGGCAGCCTCATCACGCATTTTGATTTCCTCATCCGGCCATTCTGTCCAGGAAACCATGTCAAAGCTCTTTTTAACTGCCATATAAAGTGCATAGTTTTTGAGCCATGAACTGTTTTTACGCTTGAAGGATGTAAATGCCTTCTGGTCACCCTTTTTGAAGTTATCGTAAGCAATCTTCAAAACTTCAAAACGGTTGTTGTAGATTTTCTCATAGTCAACCTCGGCGTCATCTGAGCCCCAGTCACGGCTCATGACCTCTTCCTTAGTCAAAAGACCTTCTTCACAAAGAGTGTCAAGGTCAATGAGGTAAGGATTGCCTGCATAGGTTGAAAAAGACTGATACGGTGAATCACCGTAACTTGTCGGTCCAACGGGGAGAATCTGCCAGATTGTCTGACCTGATTTTTTCAGAAAGTCAGCAAACTTGCGAGCCTCTTTGCCGATGGTGCCGATACCGTAGGGGGATGGAAGCGAAGTAATCGAAAGGAGAACACCTGCGCTTCTAGCCATAAAAATCAACTCCATTCTGACGGACTGTTAAATTTTTTAAATCTGCGAATTCGGGCGCAATTCGCCCCTGAACCCACAGTATCAAGATAATTTTAGCACATAATCTAAATTTTTACAAGTTATTTTTTTAACAACGACAAGTTATTGCAATATACTCAAAATAGTCAGTAAAACAGCGTCAGAAGTTAGTTTTCTTATATAGCCTCTTGAATTTACCATGTTAATACTGCCGCCAAGCATAAGCTTTATTGCATAACTTTTGTCTTTTGTGCTGATTCCGCAATAAACAAGACCGACAGGCTTTTCGGGAGTTCCGCCCGTAGGACCTGCAATTCCCGTTGTACTTACGGCTAAATCCGCACCCGAAACATTTCTTGCACCCTCTGCCATCTGCATTGCAGTTTCAGCCGAAACTGCGCCAAGCACAGACAGCGTTTCGTTTGAAACTCCAAGCACCTTATGCTTCATTTCATTTGCATATGTGCATACGCCAAAATCAAACACATCGCTTGCACCGCTTACTGCGGTAATTCTTTCACTTAAAAGACCGCCCGTACAGCTTTCTGCGGTTGCAAGCTTTACGCCCTTTTCACGGAGCTTTGCAACAACATTTTCCTGGAGTGTGTCGGAATTGAGATTGTTTTTTCTCAAAAGCCGAACAACATCTGTATCTGTCAGAGTTATCATTAATAATCATCTCCGAAAATTTTTCGTATATCCATATTTTAGCACCGGCATATGAATATTGCAATTATTTTTATTTTTTGATATATTAAATAGAAAAGGAAAGCGCTCACGCAAAAACGCTTAAAAAAGAGGTAATTTTATGGCTTGGTTTTTTACCGAAAAAAATATATTCGGCAACAACTACACCCTTGTCGGAGAAAACGCAAAGCATATTTCTAAGGTGCTGCGTATGCGTACAGGCGATGACATCACCCTTGTTTCTCCGAACAAAACGCAGTACGAATGTAAAATTTCGCTCATCACACAGGGTGAAGTCACGGTTGACATCATCTCACAAAAGCCGTGTGAAAACGAACCCGATGTTTTTGTAACCCTCTATCAGGCTCTGCCTAAGGGTGATAAAATGGATTTCATCGTTCAGAAATGCACGGAACTCGGAATCAGCAGAATTGTGCCGATGATTTCGGCAAGATGTGTTTCCCGTCCAGATGAAAAATCACTGAAAAAGAAGTGTGAACGCTGGCAGAAAATTGCTCTTCAGGCGGCAATGCAGAGTCGCAGGGGCATTATCCCCGAAGTAACTCCGTGCATTTCATTTAAAGAGGCGGCAGAACAGACAAAGCAGAACGAAAAGACCGTATTTTTTTACGAAATGGGCGGAGAATCTGTCAGAAAAATTCTGAATGGCACAAAGCCTAAAACCGTCGGAATGTTCATCGGCAGTGAAGGCGGATTTGAACAAACGGAGGTTGACAGCGTAACCGCAAACGGCGGTCAGGCGGCAACCCTCGGCAAACGAATTCTCCGTGCAGAAACCGCCCCCCTCGCCGCCCTATCCATTATTATGTACGAAACCGACAATTTTTAGGCGAGTGCCTCGCACCCCTCTCGTGAAGACAGTTTGTGCAATACACAACAAATGATGCCCGAGCACAGCATAGCAGTTGTTTGTACCCACCCGTAGGGGCGGTCATTGGCCGCCCGCTTGATGAAACCATTTGTTTATTCACATAACTTTTGATTTAATCAGAACATCAGTAACATTGTGATTTAACATCAAATTTGTACCCTTGCTAACGGGAGAACACGGTTATACCCTACATTATTCAGGTAACTGTATCTCGTTTATATGGTTCATTTTTATCGTAAAATTTGTATCTTTACTTGCGGGCGTCCGATGAACGCCCCTACTGAAAAACAATAACTTTGATATAACTCAACACCAAAATCGGAGGAAAATTTATGACAGGAATTATATGTGCCATGCAGATTGAGGCCGACGGAATTATCGCCCTTTCTCAGAACACACAAACCGAAGAAATCGCAGGAATGAAATTCACCACAGGTACTCTTAACGGCAAAGACATAGCCGTTGTAGTCTGCGGAGTCGGCAAGGTCAATGCCGCCATGTGTGCCGTTGTGCTTATTGAAAAGTACAATCCCGATGTTGTAATCAACAGCGGTGTGGGCGGTTCACTCTCCCCTCTTGTATCAATCGGAGATATTGTTGTTGCAACAAAATCCGTTCAGCACGATATGAACACAACTGCTCTCGGTGACAGACAGGGCGAGGTTTCGTTTCCCGACGGTACAAAGATATTCTTTGACTGCGACAAAACAGTAGTTGAAAAGCTCACGCAGGCGTGCAGGGCACTCCCCGACACCAAGGTTGAGCAGGGCATTATCGCAAGCGGCGACATATTCGTTTCCGACCGCAAAAAACGCAAAAGAATTGCCGACACATTCGGTGCTCTTGTCTGTGAAATGGAGGGTGCGGCAATCGGTTATGTTTGCTACGCTCTCAAAACTCCTTACGGAATCATCAGGGCAATCTCCGATGACCTTGACGAAAACAAGGGTATTGACTATGAAAAATTCTGCAAACTTGCAAGCAAAAAAACCGTAGGCGCAATATGTGAATATCTCAAAAATAATTAAATGATTTTTTCAACACAACACAAACACCCGTTTGTGTTGTTCTGTTCTGCGACCGTATTTGATAAAATTTAATCATCAAATACAGGAGGTAACTTTTATGAACACAGATAAAATTTACGCAGAACAATTGGCAAACGAATACACCCCAAAGGACACATCAAAGGTTGTTGCACTTCGCAAACTTGACGCAAAGGCAAAACTTCCCGCAACAATTTTTGCATACACTTTCGGCATTATTACATCTTTGATTGCAGGCGTTGGTATGTGCCTTTCGATGAATGTAATCGGAAGCGGTTCAGTCGCCTCATTTGTTTTCGGAATTATCATCGGAATAATCGGCTTTATCGGCATTTCCGTCAACTTTCCGATTTACAAAAAACTCTTGAAAAAGGGCAAGCGCAAATATGCCTTTGAAATTGTACAGCTTGCAAGAGAAATCAGCGAAAAAGATATGTAAAGGAGCATTTCCGTGAACAAATCCGAAAGCAAATATTTCAACACCGCAATCCGTATGGACAAAGCATTTCTTGAACTTCTTGAGCAAAAGGACTTTGCTTTCATCACGGTTAAAGAAATTTGCAAAAAAGCTGAGGTCAACCGCTCCACTTTTTACCTGCACTACGAAACAATTGACGATTTGCTTTCCGAAAGTATGGATCTCATCATCAAAGAATTTGTAACCCATATGAACGAAGAGCCGAGCGAATTTATTCAAAAGATTAAAACCTGTCCGCTTGAAGAACTCTATCTCATAATTCCAAGCTACCTTACGCCGTATCTCAACTATGTCAAAGAACATCAAAAATTGTTTCGCACCGTAATTGAAAACGCAAGCACTCTGCGAATGGACACGGCATACACAAAGATGTATTACCACATCTTCTCCCCCATTCTCAAACGCTTCGGCGTTCCCGAACAGGATCAAAATTATCTTATGTCCTTTTACATTCACGGTATGAATGCAATCATCACCGAATGGCTCAAAACCGACTGCAAAGATTCGGTTGAACACATCAGTTCGGTAATACAAACATGCGTACCTAAAAAAATGCTTCCGTAAAAATATTTTTTCATATTGCACACCGAAAGTTTTCCACAATATTTTCGGTGTGCTTTCCTTTGTTTATATGCCCTCTTTTTCGATTTCTATTGACAATATAATCACATTTGGATAAAATAAAAGGTAACATTGTTTTATGGAATAACACTACATATACAAGGGAGAGATATATATGCAGCTTACAGGTGCAGAAATCATTTGCGAGTGTCTTCTTGAACAGGGTGTTGACACGGTTTTCGGTTATCCGGGCGGTGCGGCACTCAACACATACGATGCGCTCTATAAATACAGCGACAAAATTCGTCACATTCTCACAGCACACGAACAGGGTGCTTCTCATGCGGCTGACGGTTACGCAAGAGCAACAGGCAAAACAGGCGTTGTTATGACAACATCGGGCCCCGGTGCAACAAACATTGTAACAGGCCTTGCAACAGCCAATATCGACAGCATTCCGCTTGTTGCAATCACAGGCAATGTAACAACCGATCAGCTTGGAAGAGACAGCTTTCAGGAAGTTGACATTGTAAACATCGTAAAGCCCGTTACAAAGGCAAGCTTCCTTGTTGAAAAGGTTGAGGATCTTGCCGACACCATACGCAAGGCTTTTGCTCTTGCTCAACACGGCAGAAAGGGACCTGTTCTCGTTGATGTTCCAAAGGATGTAACGGCAAACAAAACAGAGTTTGTACAGACTATTCCCGAAAGACCGAGAACCTTTGAAATCAGAAACCCCGAAAAAGTTCGTGTTGTTCAGGAAATGATTAAAAACGCAAAGCGTCCTATGATTTACGCAGGCGGCGGTATCATCAGCGCTGATGCAAGCGAAGAATTCAAGGCATTTGCGGAGCTTATTGACGCTCCCGTTTGTTGTTCGCTTATGGGACTCGGCTGTATTCCTGCCGATCATCCGCTCTGCGTCGGCAACATCGGTATGCACGGCGGTTACGAAACAGGTATGGCAACAGCCGAATGTGACCTTATGATTGCGTGCGGTGCAAGATTCTCCGACCGTGTTGCAGGCGACCGTGAAAGGTTCGGCGAACAGGCAAAGATTGTTCAGCTTGACATTGACGAAAAAGAAATTAACAAGAATGTAAAGGTTGATGAATACATTCTCGGAGATATAAAAGAAATTCTCATTGCACTCACAATCGGTCTTGACCGTCAGAACCATCCGGACTGGCTTGCGAAGATTGAAGAATGGAAGCATCATTTTGACGATAAAAAGCTCCCCGAGTGCGACCTTCCGCTCCCACAGCAGGTTCTTGATACAATCAACGAAATCAAGTGTCCGTCAGACATCATCGCAACAGATGTAGGTCAGCACCAAATGTGGGTTGCACAGTTCAGCAAGATTATGGAAAGCAGAACGCTCCTCACATCGGGCGGTATGGGTACTATGGGTTACGGCATGGGCGCCGCAATCGGTGCGCAGTGTGCCCGTCCCAATGACAGGGTTTGCCTCATCACAGGTGACGGCAGTTTCCACATGAACTTAAACGAACTCGTAACACTGAAGTCCTATGAACTCCCCGTTGTTGTAGTTGTTATGAACAACACGGTTCTCGGCATGGTTCGTCAGTGGCAGAAGCTTTTCTACGGCAGTCGTTTTTCACAGACCGATCCGCACAGAGCAACCGACTTTGTAAAGCTTGCAAACGCTTTCGGCGTTGACGGTTTAAGAATCACAAAGCCCGAGGAAATCAAGCCGATTCTCACAAAGGCTTTTGAGATGAACAAGCCCGTTGTTGTTGACTGCCGCATCAGTCCCGATGCAAATGTTCTCCCGATGATTCCTCCGGGAAAAACAATCAACGAAATCATCACCGAAATGTAAGCCGAGAGCCTCGGCACGCAGTTCGTGTAGGCAGTTTGTGTTTGGAACAGCTTTCAGTTCCCGAGCACGGCAAACCGCTGTTCCTTATTTGTGTAGGTAGTTTGATTAAATAACATCTGCATATTTCCGAACACGGCTAACTTAATAATTAAACATATATAGGGTACTCAGACGAGTACCCTATTTTTATGTCATTCAGTAGCGGAATTCAACTTTGAATACATAGCTTTAAACAAAGCGTAAAAAAACAGCCGTAAAAATACGGCTGTTTTGTGTTGCGACTATTAAAGTAAAATTACTTCTTTTCTTTCTTTTCTTTTGGTTTAACTTCTTTTTCAAAATTTGCGGCATCGGCAACATCTTCCGTATCGAACTTATAGTCCTTACCGGGGAAAACTGCGTTGAGAACGATACCTGCAATTGATGCAACAGCAAGCGGTGAAAGTGTTATTGCGGCACTGCCGATTGTGAAGCTTACCGTGTCGCTTGAAAGACCGAGCGCACAAACAAGAATAACTGCGGCAACAATAAGGTTACGGCTCTTTGTGAAGTCAACCTTGTTTTCAACAACATTTCTGACGCCGATAGCAGAAATCATACCGTAAAGAACAAACGAAATACCGCCGATGATACAGCTTGGAATTGAACCGATAATTACCGAAACAATCGGGAAGAATGATACTGCAACGGCAAAGTAAGCGGCAATTCTTATTACTCTCGGGTCATAAACTCTCGTAAGAGCGAGAACGCCTGTGTTTTCACCGTATGTTGTGTTTGCAGGGCCGCCGAAAAGTGATGCAAGTGTTGTTGCAAGGCCGTCACCGACAAGAGTTCTGTGAAGTCCCGGATCTTTGATGTAGTTATTGCCTGTTGTTGAACTGATGGCGCAAATATCACCGATATGCTCCATCATTGTAGCAAAAGCAATCGGAACAATGGCAATGATTGAAGATGCGATAAGCGCACCGTTTGAGTAATCAATACCGCCGAATACCGTTTGATCCCAGTGAATCGGAATTCCGATAAGTCCCTCACTGCCGAAAATGTGACCTTTTGAGATGTTGTCACAAATTGTGTTCAGGCTTGTAAAGTCAAAAATCGGCTGATAAACACCGTTTGCGTCAGCACCGCCCGAGAAAAGCCACGGAACATTCTGAATAAGGTCGGGATTTGCCTGTGAAATGAAGTAAAGCACAAGACCTGTACCGTAAGAGATAAGCAAACCGAGGATAATCGGAATGATTTTAGCCATTCCCTTGCCCCAGATGTTGAAAACAACAATTACAGCAAGAGCAACTACAGCCAAGAACCAGTTTGTTGTGCAGTTTGAAACAGCCGACGGAGCAAGTCCAAGACCGATTGCAATGATGATAGGACCTGTTACAACAGGCGGGAAAAATCTCATTACCTTTTCAATGCCCACCGCCTTGATAACTGCGGCAAGGATAAAATAGATAAGACCTGCACACGCAACGCCAAGGCACGCATACGGGAGCATACTGTTAGGGTCATTGGGTGAAAAAGCCTTGATTGCGGCATAACCGCCCAAGAATGCAAAGGACGAGCCGAGGAAGGCAGGTACTTTAAACTTTGTAATGCAGTGGAACAAAAGTGTTCCCAAGCCTGCCATAAGCAAAGTTGTTGAAATGTCAAGTCCCGTTAAAATCGGAACAAGGATTGTTGCGCCGAACATTGCAAACATATGCTGAACACCGAGAATTATCATCTTCGGTTTTCCGAGTTTGCGGGCATCATAAATTGCGCCGTTGTTTTTGTCCATTAGAATTCCCTCTTTCTCATGTTCGGGTTTAAAATCTGTAAAAACCCATTCCTGTTAATTATACCTTTACACAGATATAAAAGCAATAACTTATTTTTACAAAACACACAAAAATGAAAAAACATTCATTACACAATCAATTCGTCGTAGGTTGTTTCGAGAATATCCTTTATCAGTTTTAACTCATCTATATAAATATGCCTTTGCCCCACTTCAATTTTAGCAACGGCACTGCGTGTAATGTCACACCCCATTAATTGAAGTTTTGCGGCAAACTGTTCTTGCGTAATATTCTTACTTTCACGGATTTTTCTTATATTTCCTCCGACAATTTTTTCATAAGACCAATTCATCCAACTACTCCTTTGCACCTATTTAGGAACAATTTTTTGTTGACATTATTGTATTCCCGTGTTACTATTATTTTGCACTTATATAAGTGCAAAATAATTTGAAAATTGTGGAGGTTGGCAAAATGACGGCAGATAAAATTACACAATATCTTGAAATTTTACTTGATATGCACAAAACTTTGTACATACAGGAAACTACCCTTACAAAACTTAAACAGGAATATTCTTCACTCGGTCGAAAGAAAAGATTTTCTCTTCCTGAAAGAACAATCAGTAAAGGCAATCACGGCGAAGCAATTTTATCTGTCGGATTTATTTCAGGAATAATTGTAGGTCTTATATTCGTAATTTTTTATTTTAAAGACACATTTAATACCGGTGGAATTGCAACTATAATTTTTTCTCCGATAGTATTTGCCTTTGCAGGTTTAGTCGGTGGTGGTATACTCGGCGTAATTATCGGTCCGATATACGAAAGAATAAACAACTCAAAATGGCAAAGTAAATACGATGAACAATATAGGCAAGAAATGCAAGAGTATAACAAATTAGTTGAAGATGACAAAATGCGACTCAGATATGAAGAGGTACAAAGGAATTTTTTGTATGAACAAATCGCTTCTCTTCAAGCACAAATAAAAAAGAGCAGAGATAACCTATCTTATTTCTACTCTAAGAATGTTATTGATAAAATATATTACAACGATATGGTAGCAATATCCTCTTTTTATCAATACTTTAAAACAAAACAAACTTACAGTCTTGGATTTGACCGTTCTACAGGCGATACAGGTGCTTACAGAATATATGAATACGAAAAGCGAATGAATATTATTATAACAAAACTTGATACGGTTATTGAAAAACTTGACGAAATCAAAAACAATCAAGCTGTATTGTATTCAACTATAATTGATGCAAATAACAAGATTGACCGTATGAATAAAAATGTTCTCCTTGCATCACAGAATATGCACGATGACATTCGCAACCAAACAGAACTTATGGCATATAATAACGAGCGTGTTAGAAAAGAGTTAGAATACCGAAATACAATGGACTCTATATTCACTTGGAAATAATATTTCTGATTAAAAACATAGCTTGCCCCCTGATATTATTGACATTTTGAACGGTTTTTAGTATCATTAAGTTAATCAAATAATCAAAATTCAACAAGGAGGCAATGATATGTCAGTTTCGTACATGACACATCCGCTTATAAGACACAAAATTACACTTCTCAGAAAAGAAGACACATCAACAAACGAATTCCGCAAATTGGTTGAAGAAATTGCAATGCTTATGGGTTACGAGGCTCTTTCGGATCTTGAAACTCAGGACATCACAGTTAAAACTCCGATTGAGGAGTCTGTTCAGCCTGTTATTTCAGGCAAAAAGCTTGCCGTTGTTCCGATTCTTCGTGCAGGTCTTGGTATGGTAAACGGTATTCTCGCACTCGTTCCGTCTGCAAGAGTAGGTCACATCGGTCTTTATCGTGACCCCGAAACTCACGAACCGCACGAATATTACTGTAAGCTCCCTGATCCGATTGATCAGCGTCAGATTGTTGTTGTCGATCCGATGCTTGCAACAGGCGGTTCGGCTATTGCCGCTGTTGATTTCATAAAAAAGCACGGCGGTCAGAAAATCAAGTTCATGTCAATCATCGCAGCTCCCGAGGGTGTTGACGCTCTTATGAAGGCACACCCCGATATTCAGCTTTATGTCGGCTGTCTTGACCGTGAGCTTAACGAAAACGCATACATTTGCCCCGGTTTGGGCGATGCAGGCGACAGAATTTTCGGCACAAAATAATTTATTTTCCGCATTCAAAAAGCCTGAGCAAAAATGCTCAGGCTTTTTCTGTTTCGCATAAATGTAAATGCAGCAGTGTTAAAAGTGTTTCGGGGTTAGGATGTGCGAAACAGGATAAGGTTTTCCAAAATAACATATCTTTCGGAATAACTTTCAAAGAACAAGGTCTGTGTATTTATTTGTGACCGGTTAAATTCACATACCCTGTTTTCGATATTATTATAGCACAAAAAATATATTTGTATTAATTAGTCTTTAAATTGCCGATTTTTGACCGCTAATTTAATACTTTAGTCAACACGCATCAATCATGAATGATTTTATTTCCCCAGAAATCAAGGAGCTTCTCCTTAATTTCCGCATAGAGTGATGCGCTTATCGGCACTCTGTCCCCGTTTTTGCACACCCATTCCCGGCGGTCAACTTTCTCCACATTCTCCATATTTGCTATACAGCCTCTGGAAATATAAATAAATTCATTTGAGTCAAGTTCTTCAAACACAACAGACAGCGGTTTTCGTATTTTTATCGGCTCTTTGCTTTTGAGGTGGTAAATTTCACTGTTTTTACCTCTTTTGATAATGTACAGAATGTACTTACACGGCAACATACCGCACATATCGTGCCGTTCAATCAGATACGATTTTTTGCTTTCAAGGTCAATGACATTAGCTGCTTCAAGCAATGCGTCCTTCAGCCTATGATCTCCGTCTTGCTTTGGAACAAATCTGAAAATATCAAGTTTATATCCGTCAACGGCATAATTTACATGGGAGGTCATAAAAATAATAAGACAATTCGGGTTTGATTTTTTCACATAATCCGCAATCTCAAAACCCGACATTTTTGGCATTTCGATATCAAGAATCAGAATATCCATTTGTTTGTTGTCGCCAAGCTCAAACATAAACTGACTGCTGTCGGTGTATACCGAAATATCCGCCGATATATTCATTTCGCAAAAAGCACGTTCGGCTATTTCCTTTTCCCGTTTAACCGCCGAGGGGTTATCATCACATATTGTACAATGCAAAATCATATTCATAACATTCACCGTTTAAAGTTAATATAAATCACTTTTACAAAATCATTATACTATAGAAATTATCGCATTGCAATATATTGTCTGAATTTTATAAAAACCTGTGCCTGTATATACCCGACAAAAGAAACACCCGAACTAAAAAGTTCGGGTGTAAAAGAATAAATTTAACTCAAAGATTATTCCGATTTATTTGCGGCAACACTTGAAGCCTGTTTGACAGCAGTATTGACTTTTGACTGATATGCATGACCTGCAACTCTGCCGTTGACAACCGCAACATAACGGTTGCCGTCAGACTTGTAATAGCTTACGGTGTCTGTTGAGCCGTCAGATGAGTATTTATATGTAACGGTAAGAACAGGCGAACCGTTTTTGCTGTCAGACTTTGTGTCGGCAAGCTCAACCATTGTAAGATTCTCATAGAAACCTGAGAATGTTGCAAGCTCAATTTCTGTCTTGCCGTTCTTAACGGTTGTTGTGGTTGTTGTTGACTCACTGCCGTTATCGTCTGTCTTTGTTTTCTGTGCAGTGCTCAGCGAGAATGTGTAGGTATTCTTGCCGTCATTTACGGAAACCTCCGACAATGCGCTCATCTTCGGATAAAGCACATATTCGTTTACAAGGCTGTCATAGCTTGTTTTAACCCACGGAACCTTTTCGGCAGAAATTGTATATACAATATTTCCGCCCTCTTTCATAAGGCACACATTGCCGTCACCGTCAGGCTTTGAAGCTCTGAGGCTGACTGTTGTGTCAGGATAAACAGCCTTTAACTTTGCATACGGATTAGAAAGACCTACGCTTGAAAGCTGTGAGGATGACGGATTAACCATTTTTACCGTGAGGGCATAAAGACCTCTGATGCCGCCTGCAACAAGACTGCTTTCTTTCTCGTTTGCGTAGCACTCAACGGGGCTTGTCATAACATAAGAAGCTGAGTTCTTATTGTCTGAATTTGGCTTGAGTGTGATTGTATTTGAAAAATTAGAACCTGAAATTTCAATTGACGATGCCTGACTGTTGTCATTGTCAGATGCCGCATCGTTGATTGTAAGACTGATAAGATCTGTAAGGCCGTAGTCAAATGCAGAAACAGAATCTTTTGCAACAAGATAAACAGTGTCGTTGCTGCCGAACTTAATATATGTTCCGGCATTCTGCGGAGCATCATCACCGACATAGATAATAGCCTTTGTCTTGTCGGTATAAGTTACGGTAACAGTATCTCTCGGCTTATCAAGTCCGTAATCTGCAAGCTTTGAGCCGTCAAGAGTCATAACCTTTGTAAAGTCAATGCTTGCGGCATTGTTTGCGATATTGTCGGCAATACCGCCCTGAAGGTCAAAATCTTCATAACCTACAATAGTGTACTGTGTAGCACTTGTTTTGCCGTTTTTATCGGTCGGTGTATATGACTTGATGTCCAAAGTACCCTTTTTGTTTTCAAGATGAATCTTTGAAATCTTTGCAGGGATATAATCCATAAGAGTGCCGTAGCTGTTGTTATCAATTTCACCCTTATCGTTTGTCTGAATCTGTGCCTGATGAACACCGTCTTTATCGGTTGTAACGCTCATCTTTACACCCTCATCATATGTTGCTGCTCCCGATGACGAACCGTCGCCCTTCGGAAGAAAGATGAGCAGACACATAAGTCCCGCAAGAATCAATGCTGCTGCGCAGACAATAATCAATATTTTAGTATTCTTTTTCATTATCTGTTCCTCCTGCGTAACCAGAAAACAAAGCCTGCAACAAGTATTGCAATCGGGATAATGATTACAAACACAACAAGCATTGTGTTCTGTGTTGCAACATCGGTGATGCCGAGTTCCGTATTGTCAATCGACTTACTCTCAATTGTAATGCCGACATCTTCCTTATCTGCAATTGTGTTGATTACATTCATAAAGTAAGCGGAGTTATTAAAGCTGTTGTACTTCATAATTGTGTCGCTGAACATAACATATGAACCGAAGATGATAACTCTCGATGAGTTCTTGTCCTCGTTTGTCATAACACCTTCTGCCGCAACATTTTCACCGTTACCCGAAACTGCGTCCTTGTAGTCCCAGTTCTTGTCGGCGTCAATCGGCAATACGCCTGCCTTATCGGAAGTTTTAAGCAATGCGTGTGCAGTGTTTTCATCTGTAATATTAACAGCGTGTGACTCTGATACAACAACAGGAATCTTGCTGTTTTTGAGGTTATCTTTGTAGTAATCACCGTAGCTTACCGTGAACGCATAAGGTGAGCTTGCACTTACAAGGGTGCTTTCATCAGTTTCAAACACATATCCTCTGTCAATTGACATACCCCATTCCTTGAGGAAATCGTCAAGGTTCGGCATCTCGCCCATATCGGCAGTAGGAACATAGATGAGTGAGCGTCCGTATTTGCCGTCATTTGAAAGCCATGTCGAAAGCTTTTCAACAATCTTCTCGTCAAGGTCAACAGACGGTGCGTACATAATTGCAATCTTTGCGTTGCTGTCAAAGTCGCCTGTTGCGAGTGAAACCTCGTTCACCTGATAAGCATTGTTTTCAAGAAGTGTTTTAAGTGATGAAGAATCCTGCTCGTTGTTGCCCTTAATCATATCAACAACAACCTTGTCATCTGTTGTAACATTGAGAATAGCCGTTACAACAGCCTGCTCAATCTTTGTGCCGGTAAAGCTGTATGAACCGTAGTAATTGTAGGTCTTCTCGTCATATTCAAAGCAATCCGTAAGAGTAAGTACCTTGTACTGCTTGCCGGATTCAACAAGAACAATGTTATTTGCCGAGCTTGACTGCCAGTCAACATTCGGATAATCGGATGTAAACGACGGGTTGGATGTAAGGTCAACATACTTGATTTTCATCTTGCCGTCTGACTTGCTCGCCATTTTGTTAAGCATTTTCTGAGCCTGTACAAAGTAGGTACCCTGGCTCTCAAATGATTCCTTTGCCATAAGTATATTTACCGTAACATCCTTGTCAAGGTGTGAAACATAGTCAATTGTATCGTCCTGAAGTGCAAACGACTTGTTTGATGTAAGGTCAAGCTCCAGGTCGGGGAATCTGTTAACAAGAAGTCCGACAATAATGTTTACAATAATTACCATAACGATAACAAGCGCCGTAATTGCCATTGCCACCGTGCCGTGTTTTGCTTTTCTTGACTTCATAAACTTTTTGAATCTGCCCTTTTCGGACTTATTCTTCTTATTCTTTTTGGCCTTTGTATCTTCCTTTTTATCGGCTGTTTCCGCCACAGCATTGCTGTCTGCATTTGCAGTATCTTCGGAGATAGTATTCAGGTTTTTATTTTCTTCGCTCATTTATATTACCTCCTTAGCTCCAGCGTCTTTTTTCCAGAACACGAACAGTAAAAAATACGAACAATCCTGCCACACTCAGGAAGAATACGATATCAGGTGCGCTGAGCAGACCGTATTTGAATGAATTATAATATGTAGCAAAATCAATCTTTTCAATAATGTTCTTGATCCAGTCAATTGAAATCATACTTGTGAAGTTTGTCATCATATAGATAACAAGGTTAACCGCCATGCTTACGATTGCGGCAACAATTGTGCTTTCCGTAAGTGATGAAATGAAAATGTTAATTGCAAGCAGAGCCGCACCAAAGAGGAGAAGTCCGATGAATGTACAGAGAATAACCGACCATTCCGGAGTTGCAAAGAATGAAATTACAACCGCATAGAGAAGGAAGATTGCACTGCAAATTGCATAAAGCACAAATGCACCGAGGAACTTTCCTAAAACGACCCTTGTAAGGCTTACAGGTGCAGTAAAGAGCGCCTGATCTGTTTTCTGATACTTTTCATCTGCAAAAGATTTCATTGTCATAATCGGAATTATAAACAGAATAATCAAAAGCATATTGCCGTATACATAGCTTAAACTTGCCGAGTTGTACACAACGCAGTAGTTGTAGAAAAACACACCCGAAAAGAAGAAGTAAGCGGCAAGAACAACATATGCAATTGCCGAATTGAAATAAGAGGAAAGCTCCCTCTTTAAAATAGCACCCATTACATATCTTCCTTTCTGCTGTCATATTTACCCGAGGTAAGCTTGAGGAACATATTCTCAAGTGTTTCATTGCCTGACTGCATATCAAGAATTACCGCACCGACTCTTACCATGGCATTGTAAACATCTCTTCTGATGTCGCTTGATGTTTCGTATTCAATCATATACTTTCCGCTGCCGTCGGCATTACTGCCTGTCTTTGTAACACGCTTAACAGCAGGGATTTTCTTTATTGCCTCGGTAATGTCAGCGGTACTTCCCTCTGCAGTAAGCGAGAGCTTCTGACCGCCCGAAACCTGAGCAGAAAGTTCATCGGTTTTTGCATCGGCAACAATTTTGCCCTTTGAAATAACGACGATTCTGTCACACACCTCGGAAACCTCGGAAAGAACATGAGATGAAAAAATTACAGTATGCTTTTTGCCGAGATTGCGGATAAGCTTTCTGATTTCGATAATCTGCTTAGGATCAAGACCTACTGTCGGCTCGTCAAGAATGATTACGGGCGGATTGCCGAGAAGCGCCTGAGCAAGACCTACACGCTGGCGATAACCTTTTGACAGATGCTTGATAATTCTGTCAGCCTGCTCCGTAATTTTTGTCAAACGCATAACCTCGTCAATGTGTTCCTTTTTCGGCAGCTTCACCTTCTTGAGATCAAACATGAACTCAAGATATTTTTTAACCGTCATATCAATGTACAAAGGCGGAATTTCGGGAAGATAACCGATTTTTGACTTTGCGTGAATCGGATCGTCAAGAATTTCGCATCCGTCAATGGTAACAGTACCGCTTGTTGATGAAAGGTAACCTGTTATCATATTCATTGTTGTGGATTTGCCCGCACCGTTAGGTCCGAGAAATCCCAGAACTTCACCTGTTTCAACAGTGAAGCTGATGTCATCAACGGCCTTTATGCTGCCATAAAATTTTGTAAGGTTTTTAACCTCGACCATGTGACTTTTCACTCCTTAAAATTAATTGCGTAATTTCTGTGATTTGAATGTGCCGTACAAAAACACAGAAACGAACATTGTTGATTATACTATAAAACGAGCAGTTTGTGTAGAGTTTTTCCAAATAAATCAACGCAAACTCACAAAAATTCAGTTTTTCATCACATAAAGAAATGTCTTGGGGAATTATTCACCAAAAACTCGGAACAATATTTATTGATAATGACAAAACAAAGGAAGTGTCAGTATGCAATATGTAAATGCATTCTGGGTTGGCGGACTGATCTGCGTGGCAGGTCAGATTCTCATTGACAAAACAAAACTCACTCCCGCAAGAATACTTACGGGCTTTGTTGTCGCAGGCGTAATTCTGGGGGCAATCGGACTGTACAAACCGCTTGTTGATTTTGCGGGAGCCGGCGCAAGTGTGCCGATCAGCGGATTTGGTTTTCTTATGAGCGAAGGAGTGCGAAAGGCTCTCTCTCAGGACGGCGCACTCGGAATTCTTACAGGAGGTCTTACAAGCGCCGCCGCAGGAATCTCCGCCGCAATAGTTTTCGGGCTTATCGCCGCCCTGTGTACAAAATCGGGAGATAAGTAAAGGCAGTATGATATAGAAAATTATTGCACCCAAGCATAGTATTGTAATCGTTTGTGCAATCAACTGTAGGTGCGTTCATCGGATGACTGCACCTACTGATTGTTTTACAACAAAAACCGCCGTACAGATTTTTCGCTGTACGGCGGTTTAATTTATTCACCTTATTCAGTTAGAGGTAATCATATCCATTTTTGTCACACCATATTCTGTATCCAAAAATTTTATCCATGCAAATAAAATTATTATCTATGTATGTGCCACTTGTTACATCATTTCTGCGAGGACAGATATTGAAATTGCAGTAATTATACCAACGCAGAGTGTCGTCAAGTGAACTTACACACCTCTGTTCGTCAATGAAAATATCATTGTTTTTAAATTCAGGCTCAAGACCTACGATATGTTTCTGAAGGTTTGTTGCAGTCGTGACCGTAATGTTTTCATAATTTTTTTCATTTGTCAGCATTTTCTGCGCACCTGTAAGGTTCTCAATATGAGCAACATATTTTTGAACAAGCGTTGCATCTTCAATATTTACTTCACCGTCACCGTTCACATCACCTTTGACGGTATACGCATTGGTCATTTTGTTGTAAGATGTCATCATCTCTTTAAATGCTTTTGTAAGTTGATTACACGGAAATTCATTCTTATGTGCATAATAATAATCAAATGCGTCACCAAGATTTTTTAACTTTTCCTGAAAATCATTCCATTCATTTTCTGAATACCAATTATTATAATTTTCTTCTTTCAAAGCATTTTTATATGTAGCCTCTGCATATTCAATATTAACAAGCGGTGCATCGTAATACATATCATAAACCTGTTTTAGTGCAACAGTATATTCATCTGCCGATAAACCGTCAGTATCATACACTTCTCTTGCGTTGTCCATTATTGACGGCCAAACTCCATCATATATCACTGCACAATCCAACCAAATATCTTTATTCAAATTCAATATGTAACCTAACTTTTCCTGCTGAATTTCAGCGTCTGTTTTTTCAACAGCAGATGCATTAAAGCCAAATGCTGTAACAGACATAACTCCTACAAGTAATATTGCTAATATCTTTTTCATTAGTTAGTCCCCCTTGTTATATTTAATGCCATTTTCTGAATCAATGTTGCATCAATTATGTCAATATCACCATTTCTATCAACATCACCCAAAATGACGATCCTAAACTTAGTTAAGTTAATTAGAACATATCGTTAATTTAATTAATTTTATTTTTATTGCAATTATTGCAATTTAAAATAGAACTTTATAACTAACATTATTATAGCATAATTAAATAAGTATTGATAGTTTTTTTATTATTTATGTTATAGAATTTTCCGATGATTTTTTGTGCATTTTGTCAAATTAAACAAAAACCGCCGTACAGCAAAAAAATCTGTACGGCGGTAATGTTTAAAGATATTTAATTCTATTATTCAGCGTTAATCTGAACTTCTTCGGGATTTTCAGAAATATCGCCTTTCTTTTTTCTGCGTTTTTTGATGATATATGTCCATACGCAGAGGAACGCAAAGGTTGCGGCACATATGATTGTCACGGTCAAGCCTATTGCAAATCCCTTTGGATAATACTCAAGCTTGATTGTATGCTCGCCCTTGTCAAGATTGAATGCAACGAGTGCGTTGCCGACAGGAGTAATTGTTACTTCCTTGCCGTCAACATATGCCTTCCAGCCTTCTTCATACGGAACAGAGGTGTAGAACAATCCGTTTTCCTGTGCATTGATTGTTCCCTCCATAGAACTGCCTGTAAGCTTTGTTGTTGTCATTACGCTCTTTGAAAGCTTATTGTAACCTTCTTCAAAGACATCCTGATTCAGAACATCAACAAATACCATTGCAGAACCCGACTGTCCCTGCTGGAGATTTGAATAAACGGAAATCTTGTCGCCCTTTTTGCATTGACCGATGCAGGCAATGTAGCTTCTTCCCATACCGTAGGTCTTGCTCTGAGCAACATCGTTAATCATAACGGTAACATCGTCACCACCCGAAATATCCGCATACATAAGATACAAGCCGTCCTTAGGTGCTTCGTAATTCCACTTTACATGCGGAGTAACTGTTGTATCGGTACAACTGAATGAATATCGTCCGTAACCTGTCTTATTTACGGGGAACTGGTTGTAGTCTGTGTGTCCCTGTGAAACAACATCAAGCGGAGTGTAAACATCATTCTTAATGCCTGTTGCAAGTTTGAAAAATTCATTCTGTTTGTCAAACGGATTGAACTGATCTTCGTTTTCATCAACCTGCCAGCTTGCAAGTGCGGAGTTTGTCATAAAGCCCATCGGCAGATAGTGATTGTTCTGCAAAAGCTTTACATTACCGACACCGTAAACCTCTGTAAGGTCATAGGTGTTCATATAGATATTGTCACGGGCAATAAGATATTTAAGATTCATAAAGAGGTTTGTAACCGGTGAACCCTCGGCATAGGTGTAGCGGTTACCGCTCTTCCAACCCATCATACCAAAGTTTTCAAACAACACGGTCATATCAACATTAGCCATTGAGTTGAACATCGAAAGTCCGTTGTAGTGGTTGAGAGCCGCATCGTTAAGAGTCTGAGTTGATGTCATCTCCGCTCTCCACATTTCGGTTGTGTTGCTTTCAAGGCTGTCCATATAGTCAATTACCTGTGCAGTATTCTCCTCGCCTCTCGGATAATCGTAAGTACCCGTTACAGTTGTTGTCTTAACACCGATATAACCTGCGGCGGCACTCTCGCCTATTATGATTACGCCGAATACAATCAAAAGAACCTGTTTCGGAACAATTCTCTTTGTATAGAGGAAAAGCAGAACGCAGATTACAGCCGCAATAACTGCCGTGCCGACAAGCGCATAAGTCTCCTGTGTGCCGATACCGAAGATGATAACAAGTGCAACAAAAAGTGCGGCAAGAATAACATCCCAGCAAGAGCTTGATTCAAGGAGCGTAAAAGCTCTGAATGCCATAACAACAAGTACAAAGCTGATAAGATAGCTGAAACGGTACGGAATCATATTTGTAAAGTGGAAACCGTGCCAGATGTAGTCAAGCTGTCTGATGATACAGCTGATAATCATAAAACCGATAAGGCAGCCGTCAACGATTTTCTCTTTGAGCGAAATTTTCTTGCTTGTGAAGAAAAGAATTCCGAGTACAAGAGAAAGTGTACCGCAGGCAATGTTAGGCAATGCGTCAGCCTCTTTAATTGCAGGAGCGGCAAATGTGATGAAATTGGAAAGAATCTTTCTGATTGCCTCAAGCACACCCATAAGGTCATTTGTCGAGCCTATATTGATTGCAAAAGTTGTCGGGAAAGTTGCCCCCGATGCGTTTGTGTTTTGCAGACCGAAGAATGCCGGCAACAGGAAAAACGCAGTAAGTCCGATTGCAATCAATGAGTAGATGCCTGTGCGAAGAAGATTTGTTGCAAACTTTTTGATGCCGTCCCATTTTACAATGTTGTATGCAATAAATGACAACAGTACAAAAATGCAGGCGAACAAACCTATATAATAGTTAGTCAAAAGTGAAAGTGCAAGCGAAACTATGTAAAGTCTGAACTTGCCCTCTGTGAAGAGCTTTACTGCGCCAAGAGCAACAAGCGGTGTGATACAAACCGTATCAAGCCAGATTGTGTTCCAATAGTAGCCCATAAAGAATGCACAAAAGCCGAAACTGCATCCGAAAATCACAAGAGAAAAATCATTCTTCTTAAAAAGACTGCGTAAGAAGATTGCCATAAACATGCTTGCACATGCAACCTTGATTACAACAGAGAACATCAAAAATTCTCTCAGCCATTCACTCGGCAAAAATACCGTAAGAAAATTCAGCGGGCTCATAAGGTAGTATGACATAAGTGCAAAGTAGTTTACACCTCCGCCCTGCGTCCATGACCAGAACAGCGATTCGCCGTGTTTAAGCTTTTCCTGCATATCCGCAAGGAACGGATAATACTGATGCCACAGGTCGGTTACGAGAATCTGATTGTCACCGAACGGCGAAACCTTCATAACTCCGAAAGCGGCTGTCATAAGCACAAACGGTATGACAAAAGCCAAAACGATAAACATGTTTTTTGAGAAAAAGCCTTTGCTGTTGCTCTTGTTATTCAGCGTAACAGGCTCAGCCTTCTTCCTTTTCTTTACAGCGGGCATAATTTGACCTCCGAAATATTTTGTAATTGTTTTCCGATATGCACAAAAATGCAATCGGGTACAAGTAATCCATTCTATTTTAACGCTTTTCGTGTGTGATGTAAATAAAAAAACATAAAAATCTTAAAAAAAATAGACTTT
>CDYU01037871.1_pt1 | contig 27439 bp, 24 predicted proteins | sample 480701 | NCBI WGS metagenome assembly CDYU01 (sample SAMEA3182105, study PRJEB8094) | gut metagenome | biome: human; feature: gut; material: Stool; isolation source: human stools | place: Canada | collected 2013-02-26 | reverse complement strand
ACCGAGGCAGAGAATGCGATAATCTACGCCAAGCAATAGAAATCCAAATAAATCACTATCTTTGCGGTACTGATAACCCCGTATCAGTTGCGTTGAATACCCCTCTCGACAGACCGATAGATCGGGCGTTGAGAGGGTTTTTCATTCAATTCTGTTACCCGTCTGTTACTCGGACGTCGAAGTGTCGTTCATTGGTTGCGAATAAGCCAATATGTAATAGTGAGTTACAACCTATTTTAGAAAGAAGCCATAGATTTTGCATCGGCAAATGACGGCTTGTAAACAACCATAACCAACTATAACCATTTAGAATAAAGTCGCTGAATATCAGCGACTTTTATTTTTATGTACTTTCCAGACCGTATTTGGAAGTAACGGTTTTTATCTATATTTTTCATACGTATTTCTACCGTGACAGAAATTCATGGTTTGCCCAAATATCACAGTGACGCATTAGTTGACGTGTGTTGACAATGGTTTACATGTGTGGACAAAAAGGGAAATTAAAATTCATGTAAAATGGCAGAAAATAGGACGAAAATATGGAAGTAAAAAGAATTTGTCAATGGTGCGGAAAACCGTTCATCGCACAGAAAACAACTACCTGTTATTGCAGCCCGCAATGCTCGAAACGAGGTTACAAACACCGCATGATGGAACGGAAGATGGAACTGCGCCATATGCAGGAGATGCAGGAATTGCGCTCATCGCTGGAAAAGCAGGAATACTTCACCTTTTCACAGGCTGCTCGTTTGATGGGTGTAAGCCGCCAGTATATCTACAAACTGGTCAAGGAGGAGAAGCTCCGCGCATCGCGGCTCAGCGGGAAGATGTCGTTGATACGGAAAGCCGACATCGAACTCATGCTTAAAAGCAAACCTTATGAACGGCTGGTAGCAAAAAACGACTTTGACATTACCGAGTATTACACCGCCGAGGAGATTGCACAGAAATATAAGGTCAATGTCAAATGGGTATGGACTTATACCCGACAGCACAAGGTTCCGAAAGTGAGAATCCGCCAGTTCAACTATTACAGCAAGAAACATATCGACGCCGCCTTTGCCAAATATGAGGTGGACTCCGACCTGACGGGATGGTACACTCCCGAAGATATTCAGGAGAAATACGGCATGACACGTGTCGCCATCCGTTCGCACGTCTACCGAAACAACATTCCCTCAAAGAAAGAACACGGGCAGATATTCTACTCCAAACTCCACTTCGACCTCTCGAAAAACTCTGCGGAGGAGAGCAAGGCCGAATACTACACCGTCAAGGAGGCTATGGAAAAATTCAAACTCTCCCGAGACTCGGTTTATAATATCCTGCAATTCCATCAGATTCCCCGAGAGAAGAACGGGCGCTTCGTCCGCTTCCTGAAAGTGGACTTTGACCGGGTGATGGGTGTCCGTAAGTGACCTGATTATAGGCTACCGTAAATTATTCCAAAATTAATCTTCACTGAAGGTGGTCTGCATGGTTACATTACAGTGATTTGCCAGCGAATTAATAACAACCATAAAAAATATAACATTATGAACGATTGTAAAACCGTAACATTAAGAACACGTCCTTTGAAAAACAGGATGCTGTCGTTTTATCTGGATTATTATCCTGGGTATAGAGACAAGGAAACAATGAAAGTTATCCGTCATGAATCGCTTGGCATTTATATATATGCCAATCCGAAGAACAAGCGGGAACAGGACTTCAACGAGGTAATGGCCGAGAAGGCTGAAGCCATCCGTTGCCGCAGGTTCGAGTCGGTAGTGAATGAACGGTATGATTTCTTCGACAAGTACAAACTCAAGGCTGATTTCCTGGAGTATTTCCGTAATCAGCTCCGTAAACATGATCCAAAGTGGGAATTTGTCTATCTCCATTTCAGCAACTTCGTGCATGGGAAATGTACTTTTGAGGAGCTCGACATTGATCTCTGCAACAAGTTCCGTGAATACCTGTTGACGGCAAAGAAACTCAAGCGTAACGGACACATCACACGAAACTCCGCATCGGGATATTGGTCTACATTCAGGGGACTTCTGAAAATCCTCTACCGTAACGGGCTGATCCGCAACAACGTCAATGACTTCCTCGAAAAAATCGAGACCGAGGATGTAGTCAAGGATTATCTTTCAGTGGAAGAGCTCTACAAGCTGGCCGAGACACCCTGCAAGAAGCCCGTGCTGAAGACAGCATCGCTCTTCTCGTGCATGACCAGTCTGCGCATCAGCGACATCCTCGCCCTTTGTTGGGAGGACATCGTGGACTATTCGGCCGGTGGCAAGTGCGTACACATCATCACCAAGAAGAACCGCTCCGAGGACATCATCCCCATCAGCGAGGAAGCACTGGACCTGATCGGCTACAGCCCTGACAAGCGGGGAATGGTATTCAAGGGGTTACAGCGCTGCTGGACCCAGACCTACATGAAAGGGTGGATCCGTTCGGCTGGAATCACCAAGAAGATCACATTCCACTCCTATCGTAGAACATTCGCTACGCTACAAGCGGCTGCCGGAACGGACATCCGCACCATACAAAGCATGATGGCTCACAAGAGTATAACCACAACCCAAAGGTACATGAAAGTAGTGGACAGCAACAAGCGTGAAGCCAGCAGGAAAATCACCCTGACACGGAAAGACTGACAGGTATTTTGACCGCCTGTTTTAGCGGATATAGTTTGATTTTGAGCGAAAAATCGGACTATATCCGTAATTTTTGTGTAAAATCGGACGATTATAACTCATTATTTATCAGTATCTGGAATAACGCACATAACTTTGGCGTACAGTAATTCCAAATAGTGATAGAAGATGACAAATACAGAACAAATCCGAACTAAGAAAATAAGTTTTATCCTTGCGCTATCCGTTATCATTTTTGCGGCCATAGCCACTTATTTTACCCTTTGCCATGACATCAACATCATGCGCATAACAACTCCTGTAATTCTCGGACTGGCGATGTCCATCATATTGTGTGGAGTCCTGCAGAATTTTTTCTATAATTGGCTGACGAAAAATCCAATCCTCTTCTCTTTTGGTGACCAATCCTCCCCTGTTATAGAATCAGAGAGCACCACAGAGCCTGTTTGTATTGCCGAAACACTCATTACCGAACAACTGGCGGATTCTTCTGAACAGGAGTATGCTCCAACTCTACAGCCAAATCAAGAGCCTGTCGTCCCCGATTGTTCCAATGAATCTCATTTGGAAAAGTATGATTCCATTCTGGAGGAACTCAAAGAGAAAGAATTGAAAAGGCAAGTAAAGGTTATGGATGCGATTCGGGAATATGTAACCATCAAGACTGCCCCCTATCTCTCCAAAGAGGCTATAGCGACTCTCATTTCCAACATTGAGTACATGGCTTGTGATCAGCCGGAGCTCTACAAACCGATTCGTTCCAATATTGACAATCCGCTACGGTCACCGGGACTTCGTCATCTGGCGTGGAATGTAGGTGAACGATTGAGAGTACCATTGGCGAAAAGAGCCGTCTTTATCAAAGAATCATTTCCATACGAACTTGAAAACGCGAGTCATGAATATCTCAGACTTAATTTGCGGGATCAGGTAGCAAGTCAGATTCCAATTGATGTACCTGAAAAGGGAGACTATCGCTTCCATTTGGAAACAGATAACGATGAGTCGTAACAAAAAACGTATGCAGATGAAATAATTAATCCGGTCTGTATTGTTCTGCAAAGCTTCATTGGGTTGGTTCGCAGCATGTTAAACGATTAAAAAGTTATAATATGAAAACAGACCAACTTACATTCAATGACTTGCCGGCAGTAGTCGGCGAACTTTGCGACCGGATAGCAAGCATGGAAAACCTGCTGACAGAAAAACTGTCCAAGCAGCATGAAGCCAAAGAAAACACGCACGTCCCCATGACCGTGCAGGAAGCTTGCGCCTATCTCAAAATGCCGTTTTCGACCTTTTATTATAAGGTCAAAAAAGATGATATTCCAGTCATCAAGCAAGGGAAACATCTATACATCTACCGGGATGAACTGGACAAATGGCTGGAATCCTCCCGAAAGAATCCGGTTCCCCAAACTTTCGAGGAAGAGAACGAAGCCATGCTCGCTTCCCATCGCCGTAAACCTAACCTTAAAAACTGGTAATGATGGAGAAGACGGACGAAACGATACCTTCACGTGAGGAACTGGCAGTTTTTATAGAGGAAGCAGCCGTGAGCGTCACGAATAACTATGAAGAGGCGCCGGCGGTGTTGATGGTGGATGATGCTGTTATAGGCACATTGGGGAATTTCAGCGCTTCCATCGGGAAAGCCAAAAGCAAGAAGACTTTCAACGTTTCGGCCATTGCCGCATCAGCATTGAGTGGCCGCACTGTTCTTCGTTACCGTTCCATGTTCCCCGAGAATAAGAGGAAGATTCTGTATATCGACACGGAGCAGGGACGCCATCATTGTCAACAGGTACTGAAGCGCATCCTGCGTTTGGCAGAAATGCCGGATGACAAGGTGCCAGAAAATATGATTATGTTGTCTCTGCGTAAGTTTGCACCAAGAGTGCGTCTGTTGATAGTCGAAGAAGCTATCGGCACCACACCTGATTTGGGTCTGGTCATTATAGATGGCATCCGTGATTTCCTTTACGACATCAATTCATCCAGTGAATCTACCGAAGTTATCTCGAAATTCATGCAGTGGACAGACGACCGGCAGATCCATATCCACACCATCCTGCACCAGAACAAGAATGATGAAAACGCCCGCGGCCACATCGGCACGGAACTCAACAACAAGGCAGAGACCGTCATGCAGATTGAAGTGGACAAAGATGACAAAGCCATAAGCGTGGTCGAAGCCGTGCACATTCGGGACCGGGACTTTGAACCTTTCGCTTTCCGCATAAACGAAGACGTCCTGCCCGAACTGGTAGAACCATATCTGTCCAAAGAGAAGAAGAGCGGGCGACCAACCAAAGAACCGTTCGATCCGGAGAGGGAGATTCCAGAGACTGTACATCGTGCTGCAGTGGATGCCGCTTTTACCAATGGCAATATCGGCAGTTACGATGACTACCTGGAACGTCTGAAGGAAGCTTACGGATTGCACAATGTAAAGCTCGGCTACAACAAAGCTGTCAAAGTAGCCACCTTTCTTGGCAACAAGCAGATGGTCATAAAGGAGGGGAAAAATTATATTCTCAATCCGGAATACCGCTATTAATAAGGTGTGTAATAATTGATAAAATGCAAGGCATTGAGGATGAGGACGACAGGAGTTTACTTTGGTAAATGACTGAGTCCGAATTCCGAAAATAACGCCGCAGTTTACAATTAGGACCACCTTCGAACTTTACTTTATTGCAGGGGCGTATATATTAGAATAAAGCAAAGTCGGCAGGAAATCATCATGTGGGATACTCATTTTCTCCCCTCTTTTAGTGGATAATGATATCCTGCATTTCCTTGTCCAAGTGCCAATTCATTATACGCATCCGATATAGCTTGCGGGGAAGGATAAACAGGTAACTGTTTCGAGATATGCCAAGGTATAACCTCACTGCGTTACGGTTGTACGTTGGCGCTCTTGACTGCTCAGTTCCTTCGCCAGTACGGTACTCGCAAGCTCGCACCTTTTCAACCATTATAACAACGATTCAAATGAAAGAAGATATTGTCAATACATCAACTTCCCCGAAAGAAACAAGAAGCGTCTTTGTCGGGGCAAAAGTCACTCCCAGCCAGAGAGACCATATAAAATCACTGGCCGAACAATGCGGCATGACCGTAAGCGACTACATATTGTCATGTGCGTATAACTTCAAGCCCAAAGCGAGGCTCACGAAAGAAGAGGCGGCACTGCTGCAGAATCTGGACAATTGTCGGTCTGATCTTGTAAAATATACCTCTGCACTTCACGGAATGTCCACAAAGCAGCGGATGGTAATGTTCAATCAGATTCCGTTCATGGTCGGCTGGCTCGGAGAACTTTCCAATGTTGCCGAAGGTGTCTGCCAATTCTTGGAAGCCGTAAAGGAGAAAAACAGAATTCCGTCCAACCCTCAATCCGAAGAAAAATGATTGCAAAAGCCAAAGCCATATCTTACGGTATCAATGACCTTCGTTATATTACTGGCGAATCAAAGCACAAGAAGCATCCGGAAAAAATATACCGGGTATTGGACAATCTGTTGCCCCCGGATCTGGACGCTATGGGAATATGGAACTCCATGCAGTTGACCCTTTCCCAGCATCGGCCGATAAAGAATTCCATTATCAGAATAGAGTTGAGTCCATCGCCTGAGCATACCAGTTTCTATGACATTGAGGACTGGCAAAAGCTCTGGCACGAGTTCGCCGAAGAGTTCGATAAACAAACGATTACCGGCAAGGACGGGAAAGTCCGTTCCAGCCCGACCAATCTGGCCAACAGCAAATACACGGTTTACCTGCACATGGAATCCAAAGGGAAAGTTCCCCATCTACACGCCGCAATTTGCCGCTTTGATGAAAACGGAAACATCAACAATGACCATAACATTCATCTTCGGGCGCAACGTGCAGCCGAACGAGTTGCAGTGAAACGTGGCTGGAAGACTGCGGAAGAAATCCGAAGTCGCAACATTCCGGAAGTAAGCAGAGAGTGTATGGAGGTATTGAGAACCATGCCATCGTGGTCATGGGAAGAATACAAGAAGGCACTTGCCAGGAGAGGATATTCCGTATATGAACGGAAAGATAAGAAAGATGTTCTCCGTGGATATGCGATCCTCAAAGGGAACACCAAATACAAGGCCTCCGAACTGGGAGTAGCACGTAACCTGATGATTTCCAAGCTCCCCCGTACCTGGCAAAAGCTCCACTACCGGGAGAGACTTGCCGCTCAGGTCAATACCTCTCAAATACATCGGCCGGAACCTGTTCAAAGACCGGCAGCCGATATGGACTATACTCATTATCGTTCCGGCTCGGTGTCCTACACGCTTTCTTCCCATAGCGGAAGGGAACAGCGTTTCTATATCCCGGAGCGGGTACTTGACTATTTCAACGAAGAGTTTGACTACCGGGAGGTTGCCAACAGCAGTGAGCTGACCGACATAGCCGTAGCACTCTTTGTCGGGATGCTTGATACGCCCGCCGTATCTACCGGAGGTGGTGGCGGAGGTTCGCAAAGCAATCTTCCCTGGCGAGACAAGGACGATGACGACCTGCAATGGGCCCGCCGCTGTGCACGTGCTGCAACCCTCCTATTGGGCAAGAAACCGAGAACAGGATTAAGAAGATAAGGTCATGAAACAAGCACACAAAAAGCGGTCGCTTACCGTTATAAGTAGAATAAATCTGTAGCTTTTTATTATCCTACTATAGACACACTTTTTGAAACTGCGTCTCGCCCATATGAGTGAAGAAGATCTCAACCATCTATGCACATACGTTGCAGAATATAGTACATGCGATACCTTACAAAAGATATCGCCCGTAAAGGTTGACACACAACTTAAAAGCATTGATATTATGCATTTTGGATGGAATATCGGTAAGGCTTTTGGCAGAAAGCGTATTCATACTGCGACTTTCATCAAGAATGTCTTTACTCATACCCTTCGCGACTTGGAGATTGCAACTATTGAACGTAAGATGTCACATAAAGAATCTGAATGTAAAATTAAGCTCAATTACATATTTCAACAAGAAATGTCTATGGCATAATTTTATAGATGAAGTAATTAAACTGACTAGAAAAGATTATCATTTGTTAAAAGTAAAAAAAACTTTCAAGTCGTTTTTCTTTTTCATCTTGGATTTGATGTAATATTGAAGGATTCCAATCATTGAGAGATAATAAATCAAGAGCATCTTGAACTTTTGAGTCTCTATAATAATCTTTTTTACGATTAAAAAATTCATTTTTTGCATTAATATTCAGCCTATATTCTAACGGAATAAGATTTCCTAGTGAATTCAAATCGTTACTCCATGTCTCTTCATTCCACCCATCATAATTATTCCATTTCTTAGGAAGAATGTGTTCTATATGATGTGTTTCAATAAGAAAATCATCAAAATCATCCATATTCTGTTTTGGATTCAAGTATGCAGCCAAAAGGACTAATCCACGTAAATAACGTCCATATTGTTTATTCTTAATTCTTTGATTAAAACTAATAATATCCTCTTTAGATACTTTGGAATACTCTTCAAGATAATCTTTCTCTGCTTCAATTGCTACACAAGTTTTAAATACAGCATCTTTGACATAGTTGACAGAATTATATACAACCCCTTTGACAAAGAAGTATTTTACAGTAAATTCTAGTAACTGAAGGAACTCATCATTGCGTTCTTCTGGCAATTCAAATGATTCGCCATCAAAATCGCCATATTTATGTAAAAATACATATAAGGGAAAGTTCCAATAATAATTAGGGTATGTATATAATATATTCCATAATATATTAATCTGCGCATTTGGAGCCCAATTTTGTTCTATATCACAGATCAGTTTTAGGCTATTCATTACAGATTTCCAATCGGAAAATCTATTTTTTGTACTATTTGTAAAATAAGCTCTTAATCCTATTTCCTTAGTTGAATCCCCCTCTTTTGCCCTAAAAATATGCATCAATATTCTAAATAGCCATTCATGATCTTCAAGAGATTTCCACTCTTTGACAAATTCATCTTTACTATTTCCTGAAGCATGATGTAACTTAGCCTTAAATATGTCGGCATCAGTTAAGGACATTCCCCTATTATTTATGGTTTCAAAGATAGTTAATGCATCATCTTCTGATCCACAATGAATAGGTAATAATACAATTTGATCCAAAAAGCACAAAATTAAGCTATTAAGACGATCTGCACTATATTCATTCAATTTCCACCATTCATCTATTTTCTGACAAAGATCTACATAATTAGATTTTAAATGGCAATCTGATGTATTATCACCATTATTAAATACAATATCATAAAGGTTCTTTTTATCATCCTCAATTACATGTGAATCTAATCTTAATTCATTTGTTAATTTAGATGTTAGTGGATCTTTAATTCTTAAACATTCTTCTAATACGACAGCCGTACCTGCTTTTGAATGAAATGCTTTAATAAGCAGTAATAATGTGGTTAATCTCTGCTGTCCATCAATTACAGAAAAAGCATCACCTAATGGATGTATGACAATATTACCTAGAAAATATTTATCATCTTTAGATGATTGATTCTCATAAAAATCAATAAGGTCCTCCCATAATTTATCACATTGTTCTTTTTCCCAAGAATAAGGACGTTGAAAATCAGGAATAATATATTTCTCAGAAAATATTTTTCTTATTTCTTTAGGATCTGCATGTATTGCTTTCATATTCTATTATTTTAGTATTGTACAAAAGTAATAAAACACTTATAATATAACGACTAATCACCACCAAAAGTTATCTCACAGTTATATTCCGGTGATGTTTTCCACCATCAAAACACCAATTTCCTTTGCCAGCGAACAATTAAAAACGAGTACGTATGGCAAACGAACAAATCACTTTTGATAAGCTACCGCAGGAGGTAGGTTATCTCACAGAACAGATGGAACAAACCTGGCAAATGGCAGCCGCACTTACAACCGCAGACTTCTTCCGACAAGCATCGTCTTATTGAAATTGACGAAGCTTATAAAATCACACGAAAGGCGAAGCCTACTATTTACACGCTTGCGCGTAAAGGATTAGTTCCGGCTTACAAACGAGGTAAGAAACTCTACTTCTATGAAGGTAAGTTGCTGCAATGGATTGAGTCCGGGCGCAAGCAGCAGAGATAGTATATGAAACAAAGCGCAAACCAAAGGAAGGTTATAATTTTTGATCTGCATAGCTATGGGACCCTCCCAATTAACAACAGAAGGTATCACGACGAGACCGTACGTATCGGAGCTAAGATGTCCGGCTGCGAGTTCTCGATAGATATTTTTCTTATCAGGGTGTTAAGAGGCCTCCTGCACTAACCGGTAGATGGTCAGAAGTACTTTATAAATCTGACAAATTTGCAAATAACTCCCAAAAACATACTTAACAAAATTTTCTAGCACCTCTATATCAAGTCTTTTTTATATTTCCAACCATATCCATATGCACTCTTTTGACGTCCAGCGAGAACGTTTTTCACATTATCAGCCCGCTTAACATTAAAATAAGAGATTATTTCATCAAAAGAATGAAATTCTTTTGCAATATGGCCTTTATCATCTATTGCAACAATAATATTTGCGTCCTCATATTCATGAAGTATCTGTCCTGCAATATCGGAGCCATTTTCTTCTAAGAATGCTTGAAATTCTGTCTGAGTTTCTTCTTCTATATCAAATTTAACCAAATTAAGAGTTTCCTCTATTACAAAACCTTCTCGCTCATCATCAAGATCATTCTCGTCTAGTTTATCTATATTAAATGTGTCTGGGAAGCAAAATAAATCTCGATTAAAACATCTTGTCTTAACGAAATCTTTTTCTTCTTCAGTTAGAGGCAATTTGGTTTCCCATATTTTATCACATACGGAGTTATAAATAGCCATTCTTTCATTTATAAAAGCCTCATAGAGTTCGTTTATTTTAGCTTTTATAATCTTTGCCTCCTTTGTAAGGTAATTTGTATGTGAATGTCCCCAAGTCTGTTTATTATAACCATACTGAGGATCATAAGCTTTGTATGTATTTATAAGTTGTGTTTCGGCATAATTCAACATACCGACAAGTCTTTCAATATCATTGCTCTCATATTCTTCAACTATCTCAAATTTACACTTTTTGAAAGTCGAATACGCTTCCCAGAATCCGCCATTTGTCGGACCAGTTACGGGACTAATATGTTCCCTATGTCTTATTTGAGGATCTCGTCTAGTCTGTCCAATATATACCTTCCCATCAGGGAATGTGTACTTATAAATGTATCCTTTCATTCTTTTAATAGTACTCGGATAATACTACTTATAATAACCTAACTCAATGCCATTAGATATTCAAAGCTATTTGAACGTTCCACGACATCATGCCTTAGCAAATGATATCTCCAAGGTTTACCCCCATTTTTCGAGGTATATTCCGTTGCATTCTTGCAATATTCCTCGGCAGCTTTCTTTTTTGCCTGCACATCTTCATCGGAAATATCTTTAAGGGCTTTGGTCTCTATCATGTAAATACAATCAGATGTTTCGACAATGAAGTCTGGCTCATAACGTTTAGCTCCATTCGCCCAATATATGTTGAATTGGTTAGATGCGGGTCGCAACCACCTCAAGACATCATTATCTGACTCCAGCATATTCGCAAAATCAAGTTCGGTTTTGCTATCGAACTTACACTCCGTATAATATGATTTCAAGAAACCTGTAAATATAAATTTACGCACAAAGCTTGGTTTTACAGTATCCCTGAAATCAATTCGTCCAAATCCGTCTAATTCTGTCAAGTGCTGATCGACTATTCCTGAGAAAGGCAACACATTAGGTTTTAGATATCCCAACGGTGTTATCACAAAATGCCTCTGCATCTGATCAAAAATAGAGTTGGCAATTGCAACCTTAAATTGATTTACGACTTTTGCTAAGTTAGACTCGTTATCAACATTCTTCTTTATGGCTTCGACAGCCTGTCCGGCCAAATGATATAGAAGTTCCGAATTTTCATCGTAGTCGATTTCTTCGTGATCGATCAACGCATTCACAATCTGATTAACAGGAGTATCAAATTTTCTTCCTGTTATCACTTGCAACACTTCCATCGACTTCTCTCCAGCACCTACACTTATTCGGATAATCTCATCTTTCAGTGCATGCAGATCAAATCCCAAGCGAGTATCCAGATCAAACCATTTGAATTCAGCTTTATAAGCCTCCTTCTGAATGGTCATACGAGGAATCTCTATAATATTATCTATAAATCTTTTTACAACGACCTCCACAACTGAATCCACTTCCTCGAGCAACGGTTTTGCCTCTTCATCAGCAAAAAGCGGATTCGCCTCCTTTGCCTTTTTAATTATCTCACTCCGCGTCAAGACCTTAATCGCATCTATTACCTTCGGACTTGACAACTCCTTGGCCGAACGCACCGAACTGTTCATCTTGGGTATCACCATCCAAACAGCTCGTTGAGCATCCATTACAGCCTTTGCATTCTTTTTCTCGACCTCCGTCTTTGCCTCTTCAATGGTCTTCTTCTCCTGAAAATCGATTATAGTAGCAGCCGTAACCACCTTACCAGGCTCGGGAACTAAATCCTCATCATCAAGTTCCACATAAGAGACCTTGCTCAATACCGAGTTCGGATCATTCGCTTTGGCTATAACTGCTTCAAAATTTTCATGCGCAATTACCGTCAGCTTATCAATATCGGCATATCCCGTACGTTTCCCACCATATGGCAGGCGTAGGCCTCGACCTATCTGCTGTTCCACCAAAATAGGCGCATCGGCCGCTCTTAAGGGCACAATGGTATACAGATTGGTTACATCCCAACCCTCTTTGAGCATATTTACATGAATAACGATCTCTATTTTATTGCCCGGCTTCTCCAGCGAAACAAATAGCTTATCTATCTCCTCATCTTTCTTAGTCGAGCTATCTATTTGAAGGACCTTGCCAGCATACCGTCCGTCAAACATTTCGTTCTGTATTCTATTGAATGTTTCGGTGGCATGTTGAATACTCTTGCAAACAATCAGAATAAAGGGTTTTACCAGAGGCTGATTATTATTCTTGGCATACATCTCCAAATGCAGTTTCGTATGTTCATGGACACTCACTGCATCTTCGATTTTAAGTATATCCAACTCCTCATCGGTCATATTGCCCCGACTGAAATTCCTTCGCTTGGCGATGGTCGGGATCTTTACATATTTTCCATCGGCTAACGCTTGAGCCAGATTATATTCATAGACGATATTCTTAAACGATTTTCCCTTTTCATCGGTAGGCGTAGCCGTCATTTCGAGGCCCAATATAGGACGCAATTCATTGATGGCTTTCTTCGATGCATCGGCATGATACCGGTGCGCTTCATCCATAAGGATAACCAAGTCATCCAACGAAGCAAGATAATCGAAATACGACTGCCCCAAATATTCCGATAGGCGGCGCATCTTGGGAGCACCCTTTTTCCCACCCTCTTTACTTTCGGTATTAAACTTCGATATATTGAAGATGTTTATTTGTATCTGGTTATCCGAAAACAGGTTACGGGCCATATTGTAATTATCTCCGGTTATAATCAATGGCTCGTTATGCACAAACTCCGATATCCCCTTAAATACATATTTTTCGTATGAAGGGTCGCCAAAATCGCGCATCAACTTCTCGTAGAGCGTGAGATTCGGTGCCAAAACGAAGAAATGCCTAATACCTTTTGCCAGATATAGATACGCAATACAAGCGCCCATCAGCCGGGTCTTTCCGATGCCGGTCGCTATCGAGAATGCAAACGAAGGAAAATCGCGTTCAAAGTCCTTGCAGTAGGGGCAGACTTCCCTTACACATTGTAGTTGCTCTTTTAGATAGGCCTCATAAGTTGCCGTTTCAGCCTCCTTATCCGCTTGTCGTTCGGGTTTCGACAAAGAGAGTTTGTCCACAAGACGGGTTAGTACATCGAGTGCCTCGGCCAACGGTTCCCGAAGCGACAGGCGCTGTTTTATCGTATTAACGATGATGTTCATTTTTTATTCCATATAATATCTGCTGCAAAAGTACGCTCAAGAGCCGGATTGCTTTTAATAATCCAGTATTTAAACCCAAGGCATTCTTTATCAATTTGAAGTTCTTCTCTTACTAACGCTTCTTTTTCGGGGCATATATCTGTCAAATATGCGCATACAAGCCTCATGAAACTATTGACCACGCCGATAATATGTTCGAAGAAATTTTCTTCTCTTATTTTGCGGCTAATTCCCGTCCCATTATGAATCCTTTGTAGAAATTGTATAGTTATATCATGTTCTGGAGAACTACTACAAGTGGTAAATATTGCTTTTTTGTTGGAAAAATCAATTGTTTGTTTGATTTCATCCTCAATGTTTATGGTTGTAGGGTTTAATATATTGTCAAAACGAGCTGACTTCTTATTATTGCAATACCCGCAACTCCAAAATAAGTTACTCCAAACAAATTCTAGATCAGGATTTGCAGCCTTACTTTTATAATGCTCTACCTGAAAATCTGCACATAACGTTCTTTCACAGAGATAACATTTTTTATGGTGATCGTCCTGTAATTGCTGAATGACATCTTCATCATCATATGAGCTACCTTTGGCTAAGGATGCAGGGGCGTTTGGGCTTTTGAATACTCTAATCATGTCAATTATTTCTTCAAGGAGTTGAACGTTTCTGAATACTTAATCTTAAGATTCATATATTCACCAACCAATAATGGAGAAACAGCTTCGGGAATATTTTCAAAGTCCTTTATAATATTCCGAGCCTCCTCTTGTTCCACTTCATTTAGGTGATCTTTCTCCAATAGTTGTTTCAATGATTCAAGCCGCATCTCCATATAACTTGAATCGGTCCTTACTCCAAAATACCCTTCCGCAAGAGATTCATAAGAATATTCTGTTAGGTCCTCAATAGGGGATCTATGTTCCAGATCATACGCAACCGCATTTTCCATTGAACTCAAAACAAATGGAGAATGCGTCGTCACAATGAATTGTATATTGGGAAACAACTTAGTAAGTAAGGGCATTACAATACGTTGCAATCCCAAATGCAGATGTGTCTCGATCTCATCTATGAGAACAATGCCTTTTTTCTGGTAACTATATGTTGGCGAATCACCATTCTGCATCTTCAAAATTAAATCAGCAATGATGTCGATTGCCGCCATAAAACCATCCGACATTTGAGTGAACTTGAACTCTTTGTTCTGTGTTTGTATGGAGAATGAATAATTCTTATAGTTAAAAATTAATCGCAGGTTACTGTCTTGATATACATTCTGCAACAACCTTTCGAATTCATCAAACCAGACTTTGATGGCATCAGCATCCTGATATTGCTGCTCATTCCGAGCCAATGCTTCTTGCACTTTCAGGTCTGCCAAAAAGAAGAGGAACTTATTAGTTAAATTATCAGTCACCTTAGTTCCTTTTGGGAGATCTGGTTTCAACGGATTATTAGGTTCAAGCATTTGAATTTTTCTGGCAGCAGGATAGAAAGCCATAATAAACTCATTTTTTTGAATGAGTTCTGCCATCTTATATACATCAGTAAACTCAACGTACGCTTTGCCAAAAAACTTTGTATAATTATTTTTCCACAATTCAACATACTGCTGATACTGTAATTTTTCGGCGGGATTTTTACGGATATTCAATTGATTTTCATTGAACTGTAAATTTTTCTCAATTTCCAAATATGACAAACTATTATCTGTCCGCACTAATTCTAAAAAGTCGGCAATAGCCTTTATGAGAATAGTCTTTCCCGATCCATTCTTACCTGTTATTAGGAGATGCGGATTTTTCTCAGAGATGGGTATTTCGAGATCTTGCAGATGGAATAACTTATTGACCTTAACTGCGGAAATATAGTAACACATATGCAATCTATTTTTCACAAATATAACATTTTTATCGAGAAAGACAGTTTTTATTCCTCCTCCATCAGTTCCTCTTCCTCGTCGTCGATGTGGGGTAGCTCGATGATGTTGAGCGAGTAGTCGTCGTGGGCAAATTCGCAGCGACCCAGCAGCATCTGCGGGATCTTCTTAATGGAAATATTAGAAAATGCCTGCTTACACTCCTTTTGGAACGACGTACAACAGATCAACAGACTTTCCCCCTCGGCCATTGTTTCGCGTATGGCTGCCAATCCCTCCACCGTCATGAACTGCGTCGTGGTGTAGATGAAATCGCTCTCCGACGAGTACCCCTGCTTCCAGTAGACATCGACCGAGGGGGCATAGGTAAATCCCTCCTGCTTGGCCATTGCCGCCGCCAACATGTCGGCATTGTACTCCTTGTTGATGACGAGGTTTCCGAACTTGTCCTCTTTGAGCAGGCTTGGGGCCAATTCATAGAACTTGAAACCAAAGGCTTTTATTTCTTTCTTGGCGTCTTGATTATGTCCTACTTCTTGGTAGGTCCATAATGTTTGAGCGACAATACCATCTTTTACCTCCGAAAGGAATCGTTTTATTGATGGAACATTATTCCCTGTTGGCCCAAACCATATTCGATTATCATTCAAATATTCTTGAAATCTATTTTGTGATAATCGCCATGAGTAGCCTTCTGGAGGATAACATATTCGACCAGTCGGTGTCGTAATTGGATATATATTTTCTTGGACAGCAGGCCCCACGGATAAATCACTTGATTTCCATACTCCACGAGGATCATTGTCTGGATTCTTATATCTGTTATTTGCATCAATAGAGCGAGGCAGTCTATTTAGCTCAAACTTATCCGTTTTATTCTTGGCATAAACTAAAATAGCATCATGGCATCGTGATAAGGTTTTTTTCAGATTGATGGGAGCATATGAACGTTGCCAAATTACTTCGTCAATAAAGTTGGGACGTCCAAAGATCTCATCACACAAGACTTTGAGATAATGACATTCATCAGCATCAATAGAAATCCATATGGAACCATCTTCTGTCAGTAGATTCCGCAGAATAATTAACCGCTCCCGCATCAACGACAGCCAAATGGAGTGTTCCAGTCCATCGTCGTAATGTTCAAATGCATTACCCGTATTGTAGGGCGGATCGATATAGATACATTTGACGGCGTTCGTATAGTTTTCCTCAAGGGCTTTAAGGGCAAGCAGGTTGTCGCCATGGATCAGCATATTGCCGTTCCACGGTTTTCCGTTGGGCAGGGTGCCCGTCTCGACCGTACCATACGAATAGTCGGGATTCTCGATGAGAATCCGCGGTTCAATCGCCTCGCGCGGATCATCCTTCCCAATCCACGTCAGTTCAAGTTTCTGCAATTTCTTATCTTGTGCCATATTATTCGGTTAATATCTGTTCTATGTCTATATTTTGCTGGTGGATATATTTAAAAGTTGCTTCCCATATTGATTTATATATCCTCAATGTTTCGTCAGCTCTGCCAAGAGCGATCTCTGATAATTTTATGTTAACGGCTTTGGGGTCAGAAATATTCGGGACTATTATCTTTTTTTTGAATTTCTTCTCTTAATGTATCTGGGTATGGCATTGACATCAGAGCTACACTGATTGTCAGATAGCCTTGATTAACGAACCATGTTAATTGTTGTATATCTTTTATGATATGGATATATTCATCATAGGATTGCCTACGTATACTATTGAAATCTTGCGAATTTTTATCATCTATAGATATTAACAATCTAACAGCCATGTCACATTGATCTATTCTGTCTATTAGAGCTTTTATCTTAGAAGAAATGTCTTCTTTCTCATGATGAAACATGATAGCATGGCAAACTTCTCTAACATCATTGTGATTATATGCATGGACATTATTTATAAGAGATGTCTTAGATTCTAACAACCACTGTCTTTGCTGTTCGTATTTCAGAATATTGAGTTGGAGTTGTCGGTTCTTTTCATTTATGGCTTGATTATCGCGACGAGTTCTCTCGTTCTCCTCATGATTGTGTTGCAGTTGCTTATATAGTACATATAAGGTTATCAAACTGGCGATTACAGAACCAATATAACTCCCGTGAAACGACAGCCAATCCGTATCTTTCCCGACAACTGGAGAGAAAGCAGGTATCAAGATAATAAAATTCAGCAAAACAGGGGCAAATAATACCATCAAGATTGCCCACCAATATGCTTTTAAAAACTCTCTAATTAAACTCCACCTATTTTTTCTCCCACTCATACGACCTTCTTTTTTGTTTTAATACTGCTCCCTCTGAACAACACCTCTTCTTACGAGCTCTTTATTACAAAGTTATCTGTAGGGATATCGAATATACTCCTTATACTTCACTTAGAATGCTCAATAATTTTATTTATCCATAGCGCAAACCGTGGACATTTCTCTAAAATATATTTTATTCCTATTTCCAATGCTATAAGATTCCCTTCCAGCACTTTGTTGTAATCGGACTTTATAGCCAACAATCTTTTAGAAGGTGCCCCTTCGGGCGATGTGTTGATATCTTCAGGATTATCGTAAGCTGAAATAATCGATGCTGTTTCCTTTGCAAAGAATTCAGGGAAATAATACTCAAAACCTTTATTATCGGAAAATAAAAGAGCTTCAAATTCATGCAACTGGATATAGGAGAAAAAACGCCTGTCGCTTATAGACTGATCAATAGCTGTTTCTAATGTTTCAACTTGCGATATCTTATTTGGCAAACTCATAGACTGTGCATACTGAGGCATATTAGCAGGCAATCTATAAAAATCAATAAATGTAGTTACAATAAAATCAGCTTGTGAAGATCCCAAAAGCATCTTCACTGTATTGTACAAATGTTGATAGTTTACCATTCCACCTCGTCCTGTTCTACTTGTACGAATTAAGATAGGGGTAACACTCAATATTCCGAAATTTCGCAAATAAGGAGAAATGAGAGAATTTATGAACTCTTGCTCCGTTTGTCCCTCGGCGACAATATATACGCGCTTCATAATTGCCCTCCTATCATATTTTTCTCCCATAAATCACTAAGGGAGTAGTTATAATCATTCAGCCAAGTATTCAATTCATCTTCAGGCAAATGTTTAAAGACAGATTGATTATCAAATCTATCTACAACAATGATATCTGATATATCAAAACAATTAACCAAATTGGTGGATTGTGTTGATAGAATAATTTGACTTTTGAATGAGGCTCTTTTTACAAGTTCTGCGAATTTATTTATTGCGGCGGGATGCAAACCAAGTTCTGGTTCATCAATGATAATTATTTCAGGTGCATGAGACTGCAATAATAAGGTAGCCAAAGCAATAAATCGTAAAGTTCCATCAGAAAAACTATATCCGTTAAGATACATATCGGATTCATGCTCTTCCCATTCCAATCGAATTTTTTCCTTATTATTGGCATCAGGACGTAACTTGAAGCACTTGAAATAGGGCGCAATTGATCGTATAACCCCTTCTATCAAACGAAAGCTCTTTTCATCATTCTGATTCAATGAGTATAAATATGCGGCTAAATTAGCCCCATTATCTCGAAGATATTCATTATCATTAATATTACAATCACCACGCATAGGAGAACTTATACTGGTATCATGAAAATGGTATACAGTAAAACTGTTCAAATATTTTTTTAGATAACCTGCTCTCCACTTAGGATTATGGATTAATGATGATTCCTCAACAGCAGAGTCCCATAGTGTTCTATGCCATTTTGTATAATCTTTATCGGCAAAATCTCTGTTATTAAAAAAATCTCCAGTTTTTTCTAAATATCCCTTGTTAGATTGTGCTGGCTTAATTTCAAAAAAGAAAGCATTATTATTATCAAAATCGAGTAACCCATTGATAGAAGATGTCATTTTCCGACCTCGATATAATAAATTATCTATTCCTCCTTTTGATAATGTATAGCTACCTAATCGTTGCTCATATATAGCCTTTGTCAGTTCAAAAAAAGAGATAAAATTACTTTTGCCTGCACCGTTTGAGCCAATCAGTACATTCAACCTATTTAATGGCAGTGACAAGTCTTTTATAGACTTATAATTCTTAATCAAAACTTGTTCTATCATATTTCTATCATTTTATTTTCCAATTAATTGTAAACAGACAAGTCCTTGTTACCTTCTGCTGCAACATCTTTTCGATACGGCTTAAAAGTAGTTCCTTTTTCCCGTCGATCTCATCTTGGGTCGCATAAAGATTCTGACGTTTCTCGATACGTTTACGTTCCAATTCCTTGATGGCTCGTTGAGCCTTTACCTTCTCCTCCAGTCGGCCGATCTTCTTGGCCTCCGATTTCCGAAGACGTATCTCCTGATCCAAATCCGAAATTTCGCGCTCCAAAGCGAGTTTCATATCGTCCGCCCAACTGTCCAGCTTCTCCATCTCTTCATCGAAAAAACGGTTATTTCTGTCGGATGAAGAGGAAAGAATACCTTGTTTCTCCTCTTCAATCTTATCGCATAAACAATCGGCAGTTGTAATGTCTGCACCGGTTTCCGGCAGCAGACGCGCCGGAAGCAGAAGCATTCGTTCAGCAATTTCGGGATAGACCCAATCGCCACTATCGGTGAGGCAGGCAATAACCAGATAGTCTTCCTGCTCAAACGAATCGATTGAAATCTTCTCCACCCGCATGGTGCCGCTTTGGCCTACGAGGTCGTCAAGCAACTTGGTTCGCCCGATGGTGTGCGTATAGTCAAACTCGACATATGCCGGTGTGTGAAGCGGTTCCCGATACTTGGACAAAATATCTTTGGCCAAAGGACTACTTATACGATATGGCTGCACATGCCCGTCTTCACCCTCTTTCGACAAAGTGTAGCTCGACCCGTCGGCACGCAGCGTAAAGGTATAGCTCTCCTCATCGAATATGGCCTCTTCCTCCAATGCGTGTCGCGTAAGCAACCACAGGCGTTTTTCAAACTGGTCGAGATTCTTTTGGCTTTGTGTCAGATTGTCTCTCAACTTTTCCTTGACAGATTCATCAAAGTTTTCCAATAAAGCCGAACGAGCTTTTATCATCTTCTCGGATATTTGCTCCTGCAGTTCCGACTGTAATCGATCAAATGCTGCCTCTATCTCATCGGTCGTTCGGCACTCGTCGTAGATCTGTGCGATGCGTTTTTCAAAATCAACGCCATTGCCTATACTACCCAAAACCTCATCGCTGGCGCCGAACACACCATTGAAGAGCTGGAACTTCTGATCCAACAGTTCATATACTCGTATATCGGCCGCATTGCTCTTATTGAGAAAGTTCACAACAACGACATCGAATTTTTGTCCATATCGGTGACATCGACCTATTCGCTGTTCGATCCGCTGTGGATTCCATGGCATATCATAATTCACGATCAAAGAGCAGAATTGCAAATTGATACCCTCGGCGGCAGCTTCGGTAGCAATCATGATGGTAGCTTCGTTCCGGAAATAGTCGACGATAGCCGCCCGCCTGTCGGCCGTAGGAGATCCAGTAACCTTGGGCGTGCCTTTATGCTTCTTCAGCCACGCCTGATAGATGGCCGTCGACTCCTTATCAGTATTAGTTCCGTTAAATCGAACAACCCTACCCTTATATCCCCTCTTCTCGAGAAGGTCATAAAGGAACTCTTGCGTACGTTTTGACTCCGTAAAGATAAGCGCCTTGAGGGACGCTCCCAAATGCTTTAGCTGCTCAAAACCTTTATCCAGCGCAACAAAAAGATGTTCAGCCTTACTGTTCTTCTTAATTTTCTCAGCCAGATTCCTAAACTGTTCCAGTTCGGCTATTTCTTTCTTTATGCCTTCGATGTCAGCCGGGTGCAATTCCTCTATATCCTCTTCAATCTCTTCATTATCGACCCACTCATCGTTGTCTTCCTCGTATTCTTCAATGACTGGATTCTTGAGCAAGACATTGTCGCTTTTTGCGATAATATCCTGCAACCTATTGATAAGAGAACAGAATGTCCCATATATGGCATAGGTTGAAGACGCGAGCAGTTTCCGTAATATCAAGGTCATAAGCTGACGTTGACTGTTTGGTAAAGCATACAACTTCGGCTTATTCAAATACTCAGTCACCATATCGTAAAGCCGCTGTTCGTCCTCTGTAGGAAAGAACTCCTCTACTATAGCTATTCGCTTGGTATATTTGATATATTCCAAAACCTGTCGTCTGAGGGTACGCTTGCAAACTGGCTGTAGCCGACGTCTCAATTCCATGAACTCATCATCGGTCAGGATATGACCGAATTGGCTCTTGAAGCTTTTTATATCCCCAAATACATAATCGTCGATAATAGAAACCAAGCCGTATAATTCCAGAATAGAGTTTTGCAACGGCGTTGCCGTCATCAATATCTTCTTTCTGGATTCTACAGCCTCTTTAATGGTATTGGCAATCCGGTTTTGTGGTTTATATACATTACGTAGCCTGTGCGCCTCGTCTATAATTACCAGATCCCAATTTGTTCTCTTTATGTAGGCTGCCTTGGCTTTTGCAAATTGCAAGGAACAAATAACAAGATTCTCCGTATCGAACGGATTAAAAATACCATTTTCTATGGAGGCATTAAAAGACTTTGTCTCCATTATCACAGATGGCAGGTAGAACTTCTCCAGCAGCTCACTCGACCATTGTTTCCGCAAGTTAGCCGGGCAAATAACCAGCAGTCGTCGTTTGTGCTCGGACCAATGTTGTGATAAGATAATACCAGCCTCAATGGTCTTTCCCAACCCAACCTCGTCGGCAAGTATAGCCCCTTTGGATAAAGGAGACTTAAACGCAAACAAAGCCGCCTCGACTTGATGCGGAGTGAGATCCACTTGCGCATCTTGCAAAGAGGCAGTAAGCTTGTTTATATCGTTTGCCGGCAATCTTCGGGTCAAGAAGTTCGCTATATATACGGCTTGATAATCTGTTATATTACAACGCATTCCGACTTACAGACAATTACTTGTATTTTTCTACCAGCTCCTTGAACTTGCGGCACATTTTATATAACCAGGTGATTCCTTCATCCCAGTTTTGCTTATCATCAATATCAAAAGGCCTCTCTATCAAGAATCTCGAAGCTTTATTGGCTTCTCTCCACTGAACCGTCATACCCAAATCCGCTTCAATTTGAGAGGAAAGTGCTTTGAATTGATAATAAATACTTTTATCGCTATCTATATAAAGCCCCACCGTCAATTCTCGCTTCTGTCTGCTGGCGGTCATGCAGATATGATAATTTGACGATCCGACACTCAAATCGTACCAATGCTGGGCATAAGGTTTTCGCAATTTAAACTCTGAAGAAAAGTCAGTATCCGTATACGCATTTTCATTAAACCGCTTCCAAAATTCAAGTTGTATTGATGCTGTGTCCGACATTATCGCAGCCGTTGCCCTAGCGTTTTTGCCATTTACAGCAACACCTGTTTCATTATCAATAGGTTGATTATTCTCGTATTCAATAATCTCAGCATCATCAATAGCAGAAGCAATATCTCTAAAAATATCCAGCGCGACCTGAGGTGGGACATTGAAGAATTCCCTGTTTTGCCTTATTCGCAGATTAGTAAGCCGATCGATTGTTTTATGTACAATCTTTTCAACCTCATTATATTTTGCGGTCTTGATAGTAGCAAATATCTCAAAAGGCAAAGGAACGGCTGTATTGTCCAATTCCTTAGACCTGACATCTACTGGTCTGGAACTTTTCCCAATTTTTATCCAGTCCTCCTTAAAGCTGGGATTAGTCAATATATAGACATAGCCATCACTCGTTCCCATAATTATTCAATCCTTAATAAATCATCTACTTTTACCTCAAGACATTTAGCTATCTGGATGAGCATTTCTACATTAGGTTGCGTGGTGTTGGTAACCCACTTAGACACAATCGCAGGATCTTTTCCCAATTGCTCCGAAAGCCATTTATTGGTTTTGCCTTTTTCGGCAAGAATAACTTTAATTCGATTTAAAAACTTACGTTCCATAAGATCAATTATTCTCCTATTACAAAGATAGCCAAAGCGCTTGAATAAAAAAATAATTTATATCCATATTGATCAAAATATTGAAATAATAAACATTTACCCGGAATATATCAACCAAATACTCATCTTAAAGGTTTATCATCTTTCACTCTTCAAATCACCAAGTAATAAGTAAATTTTCAATACCTTAAAGCAGAATACAATTCAACCAGAGAAGCACAATCAATAGTGTGAGTTATAGTATTTATTTACCAGCAAAAAGTACAAAGCTCTTTTTTGTTTGGGAAAATATATATTAAAATATTTTCCATTTCGTGTATCAATTAAATTATTACAAAAACACATATACCATAGATACGATTTCTCGATATCTTTGTAGTATAGATTTATATAAAATGAAAGAGTGGCTTAAACAATATTGGTGGATAATCGTACTTGTTTTTATCTTATTATTATCCATTATTGTTATCTTTTCATGTAATCAGGAACAGATTTCTCGGTTTGAGAAACTCGGAGAATTGTTGAGCAAACTCATCACTCCTGTCTGTGTCGTTTTGGGTTTAATATTAGGATATCCATTATTAAAAAGGAAGCTCCTTGATGGTTATATCTCTAAACAATTTGAGATTATATATAATGCAAATAGAAAGGTTCGAAATCAATGTCTACAATTAAGAGAGAAATATTCTCCCAAAATGAATAGCCATGATCTCACAAGGGATGACCTAATAGAGGCATTGAAAGAGATGAAGGCTCTTAATGAGATATCAATTGATGCAAGCGAGAATGTATACAAATATTCATATCTAGTATATAAGGCCTTATCATTTTACGAAGAAAAAACGCGTAACGGTATAAAGCCTGATGTCGAATACTGTCCTTATCGCGAAGGGTTATATACATGGATACATTATCATATAATGCAGATATACCGATATTCCAGAAGCGTCGGTACAATTCCCCAAATCGATGCGGAAGAAAGAAAAATCTTAAATGATCGACTGGATAGATATGTTACAGACAACTCCTATTTTGAGATTAAGAACTTGGATAAGTCCATATCATATCAACACAACTCGGCTCAACTGGTCATCTTTTCGGGCCTCAACAATTCCCACATTGATGATGGCGATTGGATACTGGAAGAATGCTGTTATAAAGCGGCCCCGTCACCATGTCCTTTTGCTCGCCTTATGTATAATGAGTGCATTTACATACCCCCGATATTGATAGGAGAGAAGTTTTTAAATGTATTTGAGAATAGATTAGTATTGATTAGCTATAAACGCAAAATATCGACCCGGATACCATCAGGCATAAAATCCAACTATTATATCTGCACTTATGCCAATATATCGAATATGGCATTTGTAAATATGATATCATCTATAGATGACCTAGCAAAATATAGTGATGCATATTTACAGGGGGAATTTAACATAGATGGAGCAACCGACTTCCACAGATATTCGGAAATGATACGATTCCGCATTCCCGAAGAGGTCGCTATACAAAACTATGAACGCATCGCAATGAAATTAAAAAACAAGTTAGAAAGCGAGATATAACACCAATACCTATTTCAAACATATGAGAATCGTAGAAACGACACTAAACTGCATTAACTCTTTCTCCAATTTACTTTAATGCTCCCAGCAAATGTATTATCAGGTTTATCATTCACCAATATCCGACTTTGCCGACTAATGATTTTAAATACCGCGGAGTACGGATTTTATCATATGGCAGCTGATATTTATTAATCTTTACGCAATCATATCTACAACTTGGCTTACCCCTATGCGAATCTGCATAGAGATAAGCCAAGTCTATAATTACTACAAACCCTTCAAGCAATGGGTTTCACCTGCTCCTCCGGCTGCCATTCGGCGATAGAGACAATAGCCTGATATTGCTCCTTAGTCAGAACAGAATCAGTATCCTCCGAACACTCGTATTCCCACGGCAGTTCGTAGACAGCACCTTCTTCCTGATAGCCCATATAGTTATGATATGAGTCGGGAACAAGCCGTACATAATCCTCTTCAAGCAGGATTCTCAGGAACTTCTCGGCGTCGTATATCAACAGCGGTGTCCCGGCCTTATACAAGGCTGTCGCTACTTCAATGGCCAATCCGACATTGGCAGAATAACTGTTGGAAACAACAATTTTCCATCCCTGTTGCCGGTAGTTTGAGGCAAAGATATTCAAACGTGAAAGGCCCAGTTCTCCGTAATGGTCAGTTGCAAACCGCATGAAATCCGCCGGACTGTCAATGTCGTACAGAGCCTCCACATCCACGAACTTCATCCGCTTGTAGTAGGCTACATCCCGCAGCTCTTCCGGGACATCCTGCGGATCCTCATAAACACGTCCGCTGGCGCCCCGGTTCCGGTAGTAAGCCTCATACGCCTCGTTGGCAATGCGGTAATAGGTGCAATACAGCCAGATAGTCATGGTCTCCAAGGGAGGCACAGAACGCCCGTGGACCGAATCTTCCAAAGCCTTGATGGCCGTTCCCAGGTCTTCCACCTCAATTTTGGAATTCGGTACTATGCGGTTAAGTTCCTTTTGCGCAATACGCCCCGTGCGTTGCTGGTATGGCAGGTTGTGCGCCACGTAATCGTTGAACCCGTCGGGATCCGCAACAACGATATCAATAAACCGTTGCAGATAGTCGAAGAGGCGGGTGAGAATCTCCCTGCACCACGCATCATCGGGGGGGGCCCGTCAGCACAAGCAGGACTGTTCGTGATGATGAACATGGTACGTTTCTGGTCCGTAACACGGAGCGACCGGAAATCCCCGTATCTGCTCGAAGCGACATGGAACCACCGCGTCTCCATCGGGTTGAACGCAAGCCAGTCCGCAAGGAATGCCTCCCGGCTGTCATATTCCCCCGAAGCAATCAACTCCTCGGCATCGCCCCACTCTTCCGGCGTAGGGCGCGGCACCTCGATATAGAATCCCCGGTACTCATCGTCGCCCATCACGGCCAGGCACTCGAATTGGCGCTAAATACCAACCAGCCGTCCCAGCAAACCGCCGCCAACGACAATCTCCCAATGTTGCCTTTCGCCCAACACATCCAAGTGAGAGGTATTAAGCCCGACCGCCTTCGCCAAATCGGCAAAGAACTTTCTATCTATAATCTTTCGTTCATTTCTGTATGTCCATTAAATTTCAATAAACTTGGCCGGATCAAATCCGTTCATCAGGTGTTCATCCTCAAAAACATATCCCATCTGGGTACAGATGATTATACGTGTCCGGCTAATCACAATGTCGATACTGGTATCCGAATGCCCGTAGATCCAGGTATCGATCCGGCTGTTGGCAATCAAGTCTCCGTATTTGCCAACAAAGGCCATGTTGTTAAGCTCCTAGTTCTTGTACTGCAGCGGCTCCCAAAAAGGTCGGCAAATAATGTTTTTCCTTATAAATAAAAAACGCGATGTATAACACCGCGTTTTTTAATCTCTAAACATTAGTGTCCCGTTAAAATGGGACGAGTTAAACAATTAATCAAAAAGCCCCGGAATCAGGGGATCATTTAGATCTTTGACATCATTGAAATTAGTCTTGTCGAACAGGTCACGCAAGTGGTTTTTATCTGTCAATGATATGCTGAGAATTTGCAAAACTTCATAGGTTGAACGTTTCAACTTCATATCATGTTGGACAATAGCCACAAGACAGTATGTGATAATAGCGACACTGATTTGTATGCGAACAGCGTTCTCTGTTGTGCCCCAGAATTTATTTATCTTGAGATGCTGCTTGAGCCATTTGAAGAACAGCTCGATTAACCATCTTTTCTTATAAAGAT
>CDYU01054648.1_pt1 | contig 27485 bp, 29 predicted proteins | sample 480701 | NCBI WGS metagenome assembly CDYU01 (sample SAMEA3182105, study PRJEB8094) | gut metagenome | biome: human; feature: gut; material: Stool; isolation source: human stools | place: Canada | collected 2013-02-26 | reverse complement strand
CTATTATTACATTAAAAAAATATTATTTTATACATTCATTATTTAAATTTTATAAAAAATATCTAAATACATAATAATATATTCAAATTCAAATTTAAAATTACAACTTTTCAGTATTTTTTTATTTGTTTTTTCACTATTTCATATAAACTACATACATAAATTATAAATAACAAAAGAAAATCTATAAGAATAAATCTTCCTTCTAAGAAGTTAATCTTATAGATTATTTTTTATTAATTTATTTTATATGTAATATATTAACTTTTTTTATTAAGTTCTTCTTCCTTAACTATCTTATCATACATTTCATGATACATATCTATTGTTTTTTTATTGAAAGGTTCTTCTTTCATTCTTACCATATCAATTAAATTTCCTAATTCATATTTTAATATAAAATCTAATCTATTAGAATAATGCATTTGTTTTTTATGAAACTTGTATTCCATTCTATCTAATATTTTAAAACTACCATTAGGAAATACCCTTAAATCCAAATCATAATCAATATACTTAATAACATTATCATCAATTAATGCAGGAGTAGCAATATTACAATAAAAATACACTCCATAGTCTTTAAGTTGACCAATTATGTTAAACCACCTATCTTTATAAAAGAACAAAATCGCAGGTTCCTTAGTTCTCCAAACCTTACCATCACTATCTACAACAGTAGTTCTATTATTTCCAAAAACAATATATTCATCCTTAACATCAAGAACTACAGCTTCATCCCACTGCCTATGTAATTTTCCATTATGCTTATAACAATGTATCTCTAACTTATCCCCAACTTTAATATTTTCCATATATTCACCGCTTTTCAACAAATGTATTATACAACATTTTTATTTTTTTAACAACCTCTATATCATTTTTTTTCGTTTTATGCTATAATTATTTTAAGAATAAGGAGGTGTTAATATTAAAATATTAAATTATTTTATAACAGGATTAATTTCATTGCCTAAAATTATAATATCTATTTTTAAACACTTCTTTATAGGATTATATAATGTATTAACAGTTATACCAAAATATTTCATAATAGGATTAAAAGTAATATTTTCAAAAGATAAAGAAAAAGCAAAAATAGAATTTAAAAAACAAAATACCAAGAAAAATTATGCAATGATTGCACTTTCCTTAACAATTTATTTAGTATGTGTATTCTTTGTAAGTAGATGGTCAGTACAACAATTAAAAATTAAATATTTATCTGAATCAATCATAAAAGATACAGACAATATTATAAAAGAAGAAGTAATTAAACCAGATGATAACATACCTACACCAACTCCTGATAATAACGATAGTGATAGTGATAATGATACAGAAACACCAGAACCTGAACAACCAGCCCAAGTATATTATCCAAACGATTATTGGGATTATATAAATGTACCATTTGTTAGTGTAAACTTTACAGAATTGTTACAAAAAAATTCAGATACAGTAGGCTGGATAAAAGTTGAAGGAACAAAAGTAAATTATCCAGTAGTACAAACTAACGATAATAAATATTACTTAACACATTCATTCAATAAAAGAAATAATTCAGGTGGATGGGTATATGCAGACTTCAGAGCAGACTTTACCAACTTTGGAAAAAACACAATAATCTATGCCCACAATCTTACAAATAGAACAATGTTTGGTTCCCTAGTAGAAACCCAAAAATCGTATTGGTATACTAATCCAAATAATCAATACATAAAAATATCTACTCCAACATCAAATACAGTATGGTTAATATTCTCTACCTATACAATTGAACCTACAATAGACTATCTAAGAACAAACTTTGAAACAAACAGTTATCAAGAATTCTTAAATACTATGAAATCAAGAAGTATATATAACTTTAATGTAGAATTAACAGAAAATGACAAAATATTAACCCTATCAACCTGTAATGATGCCGGAACAAAAAGAATTGTAGTACATGCCAAAATGGTAACAATAAATTATAGATAAAATTAAAATAATTAGAAATTTCTCTCTAATTATTTTTTTGTAACTAATTCTAATGCTTTTTGTAACTGATTATCATTTTCCATAATAGGATTTTCAGCATAACTTATATCGAGTTCAACAGTATCAGTAGGTTCAACTCCAACTTCATTAACCCAATTACCATTTGGAGTTAACCATTTTTGAACAGTATATTTTACCATACTACCATCAGGTAAAGTAGTAGTTTGTTGTACAGTACCTTTACCATAAGTTTTTGTACCAACAACATATCCATTGTAACTTTCCTTAATTACAGAAGCTAATATTTCCGAAGCAGAAGCAGAACCACCATTTACTAATACTGCAACTGGGTAGTCTCTTTTTTCCTTAGTAGTATCTTTTTTTATTTGTTTTTTATTGCCACTTTCAAGTTGATAAATAACGTCTCCTTTTTTCAAAAATAAATTAAGAATATCCGTAACACCACTTAAATATCCACCACTATTACCACGAACATCAATAACTAACCCACTTATATTTTCTTTTTCTAATTTCTCTAACTCCCTCTTAAATTGATCATATATCGTCGAAGAAAACAAAGAAATATCAATATAACCTATCTTTATATCATCTTTTGTTATAACTTCTCCACTAACGTAAGGAATTTCAATCTTCTTTCTCTCAACATCTAATTCCATAGTTTCTTCATCTCTAATAATAGTTAAAACCACCTTAGAATTTTTACTAAATTTTACATAGTTTGACATATCAGTACTACTCTTACCAACAAAGTCTTCCCCATCTATCTTAATAATTATATCTCCTACTTTTAATCCAGCTTTTTCCGCAGGACTATCTTTAAACATATCAACAACAACTATTTTATTATCAAGATTAACCCCAACAGTACAACCAATCCCCTCATATATACCACTTACAGTTTGTTTAAAATTATCTGCATCATCAGTATCAGAATAACTAGTATATTCATCCCCTACTGCATCAATCATTCCCTTAATTGCTGAATCCACTAATTTTTCATTATCAAGTTCACCATAATAATTGTCTTTAATTGCATAATAAGTATCAACAAACTTACTCAAATCATTAGATAAAGCCATATAACTACGGCCATTATTAAATATTTTAACAAAAGATAAACAAGCAAAAAATCCTAAACCAAGTGAAAAAAACATAATAACAACAACTTCCTTAAAAGAATACATTGAATCTCTATCTCTTTCAAATATCATAAATTTATTTAATTTATTTTTTAAACTTTTTATTTTTTCTTTAAATTTTATCTTATCTTTTTTCTTATAATCACTTTTATTTTTAACGTTTTTATTATTATCTTTATTTTTAAATATATCCTTTAACTTCATATAATCACTCTTTCTATCAAATATATATTATATTATATCACTTTTTCATTACAATTTAACTAAATATATAATATTTTTTCATTTTTTATTCATAATAACAATAGAAATGAGGTGTAAAAATGTCAAGTAATAAATTTAATGTCATAAAACTATTACAACAAGAAACAAATAATGATAAAGATATAGTATATAGAAAAAAAACAATTAACAATGAACAAATATACATAGTATATGATGATTCACTAACAGGTAATGATAAAATAAGTGATTTTATAATAAGAAGTCTAGACTCAATAAGTTATAGATATGAAAAAAAAGATGACCTATATAACATAGTATTAAATGATATAAATAACTTTAAAGTAATAGAAATAACTACCTATAAAGATATATGTTATTATTTACATAATGGATTTACACTTATAATATTTGAAAATAATAAATACGTAGCATTAGAAACAAAGAAAAATTTATCAAGAAGTATCTCCGAACCAAATACCGAAACAACACTACGCGGCGCAATGGATTCCTTTGTTGAAGAAATACAAACAAATACCGGATTAATAAAAAGAAGAATAAAAGATAATAATCTATGGTCAATAAGTAATAACATAGGAAAATATACTAAAACAAAAGTAACAATAATGTATATTAATGGTATATGTAAAAAAGAATTAGTAGATAAAATAAATGAATTAATAAACAAAATAGATATTGATGGAATAGTAGCATCAGGTAATATTAAAAATTTAATAGAAAAAGAAAATAAAAGTGTCTTTCCTACTATATTAACAACCCAAAGACCAGATAAAGCCGCAAATTCTCTATTAGAAGGAAAAATAGTAATAATAGTAGATGGTTCACCTTATGTATTAATTATACCAGCAGTATTAAATGATTTCTTTTTAAATAGTGAAGATATGTCTATGAAAAGTATAAACATATCATTTACAAGGATAATAAGATATATAGCATTTTTTATATCAGTATTAACTCCTGCTTTATATATAGCAATAACAACATTTAACCAAGAATTATTACCAACAGACTTATTAATTAATTTTGCCTCCCAAAGAGAAAATGTTCCATTTCCAGCTTTTTTTGAAGCCTTAATAATGATATTATCCTTTGAAATATTAAGAGAAAGTGACCTAAGAATACCATCATTTAGTAGTAGTGCCCTATCAATAGTAGGAGCCTTAATATTAGGAGAAGCAGCAGTAAACGCCGGAATAGTCTCACCAATTATGATAATAGTAGTATCAATCACTGCAATATCTGCCCTACCATTTAACGAACCAGAATTAATAAACGGATTAAGATGGTGGAGATTAGCATTCATGTTTGCAGCAACCATATTAGGGTTAGTCGGAGTAAATTTAATGCTAATATGTTTTGTCTTAAAACTATCAAGTATCGAATCATTCAATATACCATACCTTACACCATTTGCACCAACATTTAAGGAAGGACTAAAGAATAGTTTTATAAAATTTCCAGAAAAAAAATTAACTAAAAGAAAAAAATATCTATCAAATAATATAATTAAGGAGGAGCAATGAAAAAAACACTAATTTTACTTCTGCCTCTATTGCTACTAAGCGGTTGTTATAATTATCAAGAGATGAATGATTTAGGAATAATAACTGCAACAGAAATTAACAAAGAAAATGATGAATTTAAAATAACAGTCCAAATAGTAAATCCCAAAAAACAAAGTGACGCATCAACATCAAATCAACCAGCATTTATATCCTATACTTCAACTGGTAAAACAATACACGAAGCATATAGAAACTTAATACAAAAAACATCAAGAAAAATATACGCAATGCACATGCAAGTACTAATAATTAAAGATAATTTAGCTAAAGAAAATTTAAGTGAAATGTTAGATTTTTATTTTAGAAATGTTGAAGTAAGAAAAGAATTTTATGTCTTAATAGATACAACAGAAAATAATAATAATGATAAATTACTAGAAATATTAACACCACTTACAAATTTATCAAGCCAAAATATATTAAACACCCTAGAAAGTGACAATAAATACATATCTATAAGTAACCTAATAACCTTTAATGATTTAATGGATACATATTTAGATGAACATAAAGAACTAGTATTACCAACCATATATATTAAAGGTAATGAGCAATTTGGTGATGAAGAAACAAATATTGAAAAAACTTCATCAGATTCAGACTTACACCTAGGTAATCTTGCCATATTTAAAGATGAAAAAATGCTAGGAATATTATCACGTGAAGAAAGTATAACAGTAAATCTAATAAAAGGCGAAGCAAAAGAAATGTTAATAACATTTAATTGTAATGAAAATAAATTTGCATCAAGTAAAGTAATATTAGATAAACCCAAAATTGAAATAGATATAAAAAAATTACAAGTAAATATAATAATTAAAGGAAATGCTGACCTAACTGAATATACCTGTAATGATAATTTAAATAATGCTAAAGTAATCAAAGAAATTAATAATAAATTAAACAAGCACTATGTAGATATAATTAATAATAGTATTAAAAATATTAACAAAAAATATAACAGTGATGTCTATGGATTTAGAAATATGATATATAAAAAAGATTATAAATACTATAACCAAATAAAAGATGATTATTATAATAAAGTTTTTAATAATCTAAATTTTAACATAAAATCAGATATAAATTTAATAACCAAAGGAAACTTACTCGGAGGAACATATGAAAAATAATAAAATAAATTCATTACAATTAGGTGTAATAATATTCTTCTTTTTATTTGCTTCCTTAGTAGGAATAGGAATAAATTCAGTAACCTCACTCGCTGGAAGAGATTCCTTCATAAGCATAATAATCGCTTATATCATTGGATTAATACCATTAATAATATTTATTTATCTATTTCATCAAGATAAAAATATCATTGAATTAATTAATAACACATTTGGTAAAACAATCGGTATGATAATAAACATCATATTACTTATACCAATAATAATAATAAGCGCATGCTCTCTAAATAGTATAAGCAATTTCTTAGTATCACAATTTTTATCAGATACACCAATCTATATAATATATATTGCCATATCAATAGTAATATTGTATGGAGTATATAAAGGTTTTGAAACAGTATCTAGAACAGCATTAATGTTATCAATAATATCAATATTATTTTTAATAATCTCAATAATAGGATTAATACCCAATATAGAAATAGATAATTTTCTACCATTATTTGAACATGGAATAAAAAAAGATATCTATGCTTCATTAATATTTGTAATATCAAACATAACACCATTATATATTCTACTATTTATTTCAAAAGAAAATATAACTAACAAAGAAAAAATAAATAAATCAATAATAATATCATATACTTTTGGTATCTTAGTAGCTTTTACTGGAATGATATTAACAATAGGTACACTAGGATTACATTTAACAAACATTTATCAGTATCCAGAATATATAATATTAAAAAAAATTTCTTTCTTTAATTTCTTCAATAGAATTGAAAACTTAATATCTATTCAATGGTTATATTTAAATTTATTAATCGCAGTAATATCAATATTTTATATAAAAAGTGCCATAAAAAAAGAAAAATCTAAATTTATTGTACCATTAATTTCAGTAATATTAATGTTTATGTTTTGTGTATTAGCATTTAAAAACAATACAATATTCATAAATTTTTCCAAAAATATTTATCCATATATAAATTTAGGTTATTTTATAATTGTATTAATAATCGCAATAATAACATATATAAAACAAAAAAGAAAAAAAGTCTCAAAAATTTGAGGCTTTTTATATTTATATAAATATTATCTCTTACTAAATTGAGGTGCCCTTCTAGCAGCTTTTAATCCATATTTCTTTCTTTCTTTACTTCTAGAATCTCTTGTTACAAATCCATTAGCTTTAAGAACTTTACGATATGAATCTTCCTTATCAGCATTATCTAAATCATATTCAAGTAATGCTCTAGTTATACCAAGTCTAATTGCACCAGCTTGACCTGAGAATCCACCACCAGAAACATTTACATCAATGTCAAATGTTTCTTCATTATTTGTAAGAACTAATGGTTGTTTTAAATCCATTACTAAAACATCAAATGGCATATATTCATTAACATCTCTACCATTTACAGTAATCTTACCTTTACCAGGAGTTAAAATAACTCTAGCAACTGAACTTTTTCTTCTACCAGTTCCATAAAATACTCTTTTATCATTTTTCTTTGCCATAATTATTTATTTCCTCCTTCAACTTTTAATTCCTTAGGTTGTTGAGCCATATGTGGATGCTCACTACCTTCATAAACATATAATTTCTTATACATTTGTCTTCCTAATCTATTATGAGGAAGCATTCCTTTTACTGCTCTTTCTAACATTTCAACTGGATATTTTTCTTTCATTTCTCTTCCAGTTCTTTCCCTTAATCCACCAACATATCTACTATGATCATAATAGATTTTACCATCAAGCTTATTACCAGTTAACATAACATCTTTAGCATTAATGATAATTACATAATCGCCACAATCAATATGAGGAGTATATGTTGGTTTATGTTTTCCTCTTAATACAACTGCAGCTTTACTAGCTACTCTACCTAATGCAATATCTTTAGCATCAATCACATACCAATTACGAGTAACAGTTTCTTTACTTTGCATAAATGATTTCATTTTTTCTTCTCCTTAAATTTTTAATATTATTTGTTTTCCCTTTTTTGGTGTTCCCAATACCTAAAAGGTCCAACTAAAATGTACCGATTATGATTATAGTAAAAAAATATGCTTTTGTCAATAAATTTTGCATATTTTTTAAAAAATCTTGTCTGGTTTTACCTTTTTACTATCTTTGTCATATATTTTATATATACCAATCTCATTACCATTATTATCTAATATCAATGCCTTATCAGATATAAAAAACTTATCTAGTATCATACCATTCTTAATTTTAAATAGCATATCATCTGATACAACAACCTTTTCTATATCAATAACATCTTTAATATTCAATAATTTATAATTACCATTCTTAATATCATTTAAAGTATAAGATTTATCAATAGAAAATTTACCTTGTTTAGTTCTAGTAAGTTCTTTCATACAAGCAAAACATCCTAACTTTATACCTATATCACGAATTAAACTCCTAATATAAGTACCTTTACTAACCTTAACCTTAAAACTGAACTCTTGATGTCCATCAACAATATCAATATCAGAAATAAGTTCAATATCAAATATCTGAATTTCCCTTTTAGGAAGTTCAACATCAATACCATTTCTAGCATACTCATATAACTTTTTACCATTAACTTTAACTGCAGAATATTTAGGAACCTCTTGAATACTTTTTCCAATAAAACTATTTAGTACTGATTTAACCATATCAACATTAACATTAGTCCTACATTCATTTATTATATTACCAGTAATATCAAGCGTATCTGTATCAATGCCAAGTACTACCTTTGCAATATATTCCTTATCAGATGCAGTTATTAAATCAACAACTTTTAAAGCCTTATTCATACAAACAATTAATACACCAGTTGCAAGAGGATCCAATGTACCAGTATGTCCTACCTTTTTAGTATTAAATATTTTACCAATAACATTTACAACATCTCTACTAGTATAATCTTTATCTTTATTAACAACAATTATATTATCCATTATTTAACTCATTTATTACAGCATCAATTAATTTTTTCTTTAATTCTTCAAAAGACATCTCTTTCTTCAAAGTAATACCAGCAGCATTCTTATGTCCTCCACCACCAAATATTTTAGACACTTCACTTAAATCAATATTACCATTTCCTCTTAAACTTACTCTGTACATTCCATCTTGTTCTCTTAAAAAAATTGATGCCTCTACTCCTTCTATATCCCTACCTATATTAACAATACCTTCGTAATCACTATTTGAAGCATTACAACTATACAAATCCTCTTGAAGTAAATAAGTAAAACATACCTTATCATTATCATAAAATTCTAATCTTGAACTAGCGATTTTAGATAATTCAAATTGTGCTTTTGTCCTAGTACCCAATACCTTTTTATATATCATTGGTATATCTACAATCTTAGATAAATGTGAAGCAATATCAAATGTTTTATAATTAACTTCACTATATTGAAAACCACCAGTATCAGTCAAAATACCACATATTAAACAAGTAGCAATATCTTTATCAATTTCAATACCAAGTTTATTATATATTTCATATAAATACTCACAACAAGCAGGACTATTACCTAAAACATAATCATAATTAGCATAATTAGTATTACTTTTATGATGATCAATATTAATTGTATACTTAGCATTTTCAAAATAATGAGCATCTTGACCTATTCTATCAAGAGTAGCAGTATCAACTACAATAACCAAATCATAATCTTTCGAAGAAGTAGTAATAATCTTATCATAATTAGGTAAAAAAGAAAAAGTTAATGGTGCATTAATTACCATAATATCTGTTTTATATCCCTTACTAACCAACATATTATACATAGATAAACTACTACCTAACGCGTCACCATCAGGATTGATATGTGTCAAAATAAGAATAGAATCAGCCATTTCAATCATAGACTTAATTTTATCCATTATTATCTTCCTTATTATGAATTTCTTCAATTATTTTTTCTATCTTATTACCATACTCAATAGATTCATCATAAACAAAAGTAATCTCTGGCATTTTTCTAATCTCAACCCTATCACATAATTTATTTCTAATAAATCCACTAGCATTATTTAATGCTTTTGTTACTTCTTCTCTCTTATTATCATTCAAACAAGTAAAATAAACCTTTGCATAAGATAAATCACTACTTATAGAACAAGAAGTAATAGTAACATATTTAAAATCCTCATCACTAGTTTCTTGATTTAAAATAATACTTATTTCTTCAACAAAACTAGCTTGCATTCTTTCTAATTTAATACTCATAATATCACTCGCTTCCAAAATAATTATACTATATATTTTAAATTTATTAAAGTATTTTAAAAAAATAAAACATAATTATTGAATAAACATCATAAATTTGATATTATTAATACAAGGAAGGAGTAAAAAAATGAGTGATTATGATATGTTTAATTCATTTTTAGGATTATCACTAGGATTAATATTATTTGTATCAATAATTGCATTAGCAATAATAGTACTATATGTAATAGGAACATGGAAATTATTCAAAAAAGCTGGTAAACAAGGCTGGGAAGCATTAATTCCATTTTATAGCACTTATGTTTTAGTAGAAATATCAGGATTAAATTGGTGGTATTTCTTAATTGCAATATCTGGAACAATAGTAAATATTCTAGATATAGATGGATTATCTACAGTGACTTTACTTGCTAGTAGAATAGTAAACGCCTTTTGCTTCTATAATATAGCAAAGAAAACTAAGCAAAATCAAACAGGTTATGCAATTGCTGCAGCATTTGTACCAGGAATAATGGCATTAGTTGTAGGATTATCTAAATCAATAACATGGGATAATACAATCAGTGTTAGTCCAAACGGACCAATTGATGCGAACAATAAAGATAGTAATGTACCACAAGAAAAATATTGTTTAGGATGTGGACATAAACTTGATAATGGTGTACAATTTTGTAAAAACTGTGGTAAAAAAGTTGAATAAAAATCTAACCAAAAAGTTAGATTTTTTCTTTGTAATCCTTATATTGTTTATAAATCCATTTCATTATAATATTAACTATATAATCAACTTCACCATCAGATAAAACACCATCTTTATTAATATGATGCCATTTTTCTAAACATCCCCTACAACAAGTAGCAGTAGCATGTTCTGCAATAAATACAGGATGTCCCCTCATCGGAGTTTGTTTTCCATCAATCACATTACTGATATTTCGTAGTCTTTTGTTAATAAAATCATAAGCATGTTCCCTAATTTTATCAAAACCTTTTTCATCAATATAATTAATATCCTTTTCCTTTAATTTAAAAATACTTCTAAATTTAGATTTAGACAATTTATATAATATATCTTCCATATTACTCCGTAGAAAAAAGAACTAAGTTCTTTATCTCTTTACTTCAACCATTTCATAAGCTTCAATAACATCTTGTTCCTTAATATCATTAAAATTTTCAACAGTTATACCACATTCAATACCCTGTTTTACTTCTTTTACTTGATCTTTTTCACGAGCTATTGAATTAATGCTGCCGTCATATACAACAACGCCATCTCTTACTATTCTAGCCTTAGCATCCCTTTTTATAACACCATTAGTTACATAACAACCCGCAATTGTACCAACCTTAGAAAACTTAAATAGTTTTCTAACTTCTGCTTCCCCAATAACATTTTCAGTATATTCAGGTTCAAGTTTACCTTTCATCGCAGCTTCCATTTCTTCAACAACTTTATAAATAATATTATATAACCTAATATCTACGCCTTTTTCCTTAGCAAGTTCCATAATTTTATTATTAGGTCTTATATTAAATCCAATAATAATTGCATCTGATGCTTGAGCTAAAACAATATCACTTTCCGTTACAGTACCAATTCCACTTCTAATAACATTGACTCTAATACCTTCAACATCAAGTTTTAATAAAGAATTCTTAACAGCTTCTTCACTACCCTTAACATCAGCTTTCAAAACAATATTAATTTCTTTTTCCCCTTGACTAATTCTATTAAATAAATCATCTAATGATACACTTGATTTACCAGAATTAGCCTTTGCCTTAGCATTTAATCTTCTAGTTTCCGCAATTGATTTAGCTTTCTTCTCATTTTCAAAAACCATAAATTTATCACCAGCAGATGGACTTTCAGATATACCAGTAATAGTAACAGGCATCGAAGGATATGCCTCAACCAAATTTTCACCCTTATCATTTTTTAAGGTTCTAATTTTACCAACACTATTACCAATAACTACTGCATCTCCTAATCTTAAAGTACCATTTTGAATTAATAAAGTACAAGACACTCCTGAATTTTTATCTAATTTAGACTCAATAACAGTTCCAGAAGCATATCTACTAGGATTTGCCTTTAATTCTAATAATTCACTAATCAATAATATTCTATCTAATAGTTCGTCAATACCCATACCAGTCTTCGCAGAAATATTAACAAACATAGTATCTCCACCCCATGAATCAGGTACAATACCATAATTAGACATCTCAGTAAGAACTCTCTCAGGATTAGCATCAGGTTTATCCATCTTATTAACTGCTACAATTATTGGAACATTTGCAGCTTTAGCATGATCAATTGCTTCCTTAGTTTGAGGCATTACACCATCATCTGCAGCAACTATTATAATAACTATATCAGTTATGCTTGCTCCCCTTGCACGCATTTCGGTAAATGCCGCATGTCCTGGAGTATCAATAAATGTAATTAGTTTTCCATTTGTATTTATTTGATATGCTCCGATTGCTTGAGTAATTCCTCCTGCTTCACCTTCTGCAACATTACTTTTTCTTATAGTATCAAGAAGTGTTGTTTTACCATGATCAACATGTCCCATAATAGTTACAACTGGTGGACGCTCCACTAAATCATTTTCATCATCTATCATTTCTAATTCTTCAAAATTTGTTTCATCCCTTGTTGTTTCTTTCTTTAAAACTTTATTAAATTCATTAGCAATAATTTCAGAAGTATCAAAATCAATACTTGCATTTATAGTCATCATCATACCAAGCCCCATTAATTTCTTAATAACATCAGTAACAGTAACTCCTAAATTATTTGCAAGTTCACTAACAGTCATATTATCAGTATATAAAACAACATTATCAGAATCTTGTACTAAATTAGATTGTAACTTCTCTTTATGCTTATACATTTCTTTTCTTTTTTTATTAAAATCACTTTTATCGTTTTTTTTGTTATTTGACTTCTTGTTATCACTCTTTTTAAAATTAGGTTTACTACCTTGCACTTGTTGTTTACTTTTAACATCACTCTTAACTTCTTCTAATTCCTCTTCATAACTATCTTCAAACTCTTCTTCATCAAATTCTTCTACTTCATCACTAATTGAATCAAGTTCATTATCCAAAAGAATTATTGCTTCATCATCTAAAAAATCATCCTCATCATTTACTTTAATTTCTAATTTTTTACATAATTCCATTATTTGTGATACAGTCTTTCCAACATCACTTGCATATTCAGATACACTCATCATAGGTATCACCTCCATTATTTTTCTATTATTTTTCTTAACTCCTCATAAACTTCATCTGGTATTTCTACTTCTAATTGACGACTTAACGCCTTAGTCTTAATTGCAGTATCAAGTACATTTATATCTCTTTTAATATATGCACCACGACCATTACTTTTTCCAGTTAAATCTATAAAAACATTATTTTCATTATCTTTTACAACTCTTATTAATTCTTGCTTAGGTAATTTTTCTTTTGTAATTACACAAGTTCTAAGAGGAATCTTTTTATTCTTCATTACTTCCTAATGTATAAACTTCTTCTTTCTTTTGAACATTTAATTTATAATGCGTAAGTCTTGAAGCAAGTCTAACATTTTGTCCTTTCTTACCAATTGCTAAAGATAAATTATCCTTATCCGCAAGAACTAAAACTTCTTTCTTCTTTTCATCAGTAATAGTAACATCTAAATTCTTCGCAGGACTAAGTGCATTTTTAATAAATTGAACTGGATCTTTATCATATAAAACAACATCAATCTTTTCACCACTTAAACCAGATAAAATTCTACCAATTCTTGAACCCTTTTCACCAATAATTGCTCCAATAGGTTCAACTTTTGGATTATTTGAATAAACTGCTATTTTGCTTCTACTACCAGCTTCCCTAGCAACAGAATATAACATAATTGTTCCATCAGATAATTCAGGTATTTCAAGTTCCAATAATCTCTTTAAATATCCGTAATGGCTTCTAGAAAGTAATATAAATGGACCCTTAGGACCTATTTCCAATTTAGAAACATAAGCCTTAATTGAAGAACCCATTTCTAATTTTTCACCAGGGATTATTTCATCCTTAGGTAAAATGCCAAAACTTCTACCAAGATTTACATAATAATTAAATTGGTCTTCTCTTTCTAATGTTCCAACTAATAGTTCATCTTTACAATCTTTAAATTCTTCATTAACACTTTCTTTTTCAGCTTCCTTTATTCTTTGAACTACAACTTGCTTAGCAGTACCAGCTGCTACACGACCAAATTCTTTATCTGTATATAATCTTTCTTCTATAGTTTCACCAACTTCAATATCAGGAACAATCTTTTTAGCATCTTCTAAAGATATTTCTCCTTTTTCATTTTGAACTTCTTCAACTACATTTTTAAACTTAAATACCTTAATTTCACCAGTATCAGGATTAACTTCTACTCTAACATTTGGTATTCCTTCATTCTTCTTGTAAGCTGCAGCAAGTCCTTGCTCCATTGCTTCAACTACAATACTTCTGTCTATGCCTTTTTCTTCAACAATGTGATCTAATGCTTTTAAAAATTCTTTAACTTGTTTTGAATTCATTTTTTATACTCCCTTCTCCTTAGAAGATATATCTAATATATAACTATCATCAATAATATTTACATTATCTAATAATGGATTAACAATATTAGTTATCTCCACACATTTGTCGATATCAATACCATCTTCATTATCAATAACAATTCTTAAAAAATAATTTCCATTTTCTTTTTCATATACTATGCTATCAATAACAACACCAGCAGCATTAACATCTTTTTCAATTAATTCTCGAACCTTTTTCTCTATCATACTACCTCCTAAATAAATATTAAAGAGTGGATTTTGATGCCACTCTTCTCTCAAGACATTCATATTATAGCACAATATTATTTTTAAAACAATAACTTAAAAAGAAAAACTATTATTTTTGCTAAAAAACAGGTAAAAAAAGCAAAAAATATAAAAAAAATAAAAAAAATTCAGAAAAATGGTTGTCAAACTAAAAAAAATGTTATATAATGAACTAGTCAACACGAAAAAGTGTGACAAAATAGATGCCTGAGTGGCGGAATAGGTAGACGCACAGGACTTAAAATCCTGCGAGATTCAAACCTCGTGTCGGTTCAAGTCCGACCTTAGGCACCATCTATTATGGAGGAATACCCAAGTCTGGTTGAAGGGACCGGTCTTGAAAACCGGGAGGCCGTGAAAGCGACGCAGGGGTTCGAATCCCTTTTCCTCCGCCATAGTATTTTGTTTATCGCGGGATGGAGCAGCTCGGTAGCTCGTTGGGCTCATAACCCAAAGGTCGTAGGTTCAAATCCTTCTCCCGCAACCAATGGTTCCGTGGTGTAGTGGTTATCACGTCTGCCTGTCACGCAGAAGATCGCGGGTTCAAGTCCCGTCGGAACCGCCATTTTTTTGTAAAAAGATGAATATAAATAAATATATTTAAGGCATATTTTTAAATATATGAGCCTTAATATCAGTACGGTAACAACTATCGGAATTTATGTCTGTGGCGATTGCATCAAATCAGAAATTCATTATTGTGAAATAATGATATGTGGAATTTACACCACTATATGTCTATTGAGCTCATAACCTGGCTTCATAGCTCAGTCGGTAGAGCAGAGGACTGAAAATCCTCGTGTCGCTGGTTCAATTCCCGCTGGAGCCACCAGTAAAGAAATTAACCCTTGTTTTACAAGAGTTTTTATATTTTCAAATATGATTAGGTACATTTTAGGTACATTCTAAATATAACTATTTATATTTTTTATTACATATTATCTCAATAAGTTTTTTTGTACTAAAACTTGGAACATGATTTTTTGATAAAGCAATTCCTACATATCTACTAGGAATTTTTTCTTTTATATTTAATTCAAATAATTTCTTATCTTTAATTAAATCCTTAATATATTCTCTTGTAGCATACCCAATTCCAAGTCCAATTTTTGCAAAATCCACAACCAATGAATAACTAGTTAATTCAATACTAGGTTTAAGTACAACGCCATTTTCTCTTGCCACATTATCTAAAAACTCTCTAGTATTTGACCCCTTAGCCTGTAAAATCAAAGGATATTTATTTAATTCTTTTAAAGAAATTTCTTTACCAACTATATCTTTATATTTATTGCTTACTACAAAACAATCATTGATTTTTTTACACTTAATAAATTCAATATCATTACCATAATTTTTATCATTTAAATTTAATATTACCATATCAATTAATCCATTCTTTAATTTTGATATCAAATCAGAAGTAATATTGGTTATTATCTTTATATCTATCTTAGGATACATTTGATTAAATTCTTCTAAATACGGTAATAAAAATTCCTTAGTTAATGTTGTACTAATTCCAATTTTAATACATCCAGTTTCTAAATTAATAAGATCAGTAAACTTATTTTCAGCATTATTAATATACTCAATCGCTTGTTTAATATAATTATAAAATTCCTTACCTTCCTCAGTAAGAACCACTCCCCTTTTTGTTCTAACAAACAATTGACCTCCTAATTGCTCCTCCAAATTTTTAATTGACTTACTTATCGCAGGTTGAGATATACTTAATTCTTCACTAGCCTTAGTAATATTACAATGATTAGCAACAACATAAAATACTCTATACAATTCAAAATCAATATTCATAATAACCTCCTGTTATGGCAAACATAACAAATATGTATTTTAATTATATCAAAAAAAGTATTATAATACAAGTACTTGGAGGGAAAAATATGATTATAGGTATATGTGGCAAATCAGGAAGTGGAAAAAGTACGCTAGCTAGTCAAATAGCAAAATTAACAAACAACAAAGGAATACATTTGGATATCGATAAAATCGGGCATAAAGTATTATTGTTACCTGATGTTATAAATGAACTAACAAATTCATTCGGAGAAAGCATCATCAAAGATAATAATATTGATAGAAAAAAACTTGGTGAGATGGTTTTTAATTCTAGAAACAAAATGAATAAATTATCTAATATTACATGGAAATATATGCAAATAGAAATAGACAACTTTTTAAATAGTAATAAAGACAAGATAATTATTCTAGATTGGATACTATTACCAATTACAAAATATTTTAGTATGTGCGATATAAAAATACTTTTAGATGTTCCATATAATATTAGAAAAGAAAGAGCAATAAAAAGAGATAACATAACAAAAGAATCATTTGATTTAAGAGAAAAAGCAAGTATAGATTTTAATACAAATGATTTTGATTATGTTTTAAAAGAAAACAATATAGAAACAGTAAAAAGGTTGGTGAAATCATTATGACAAAAGTTTTATATCCAGGAAGTTTTGATCCAATAACAAAAGGACATATGAATATCATTGAACAAGCAAGTGACCTATTTGATGAAATAATTATAGCAGTATTACAGAATCCATTAAAAAAATCAGAATTCTTTACACTCGAAGAAAGAGCAGAAATAATAAAAAAGTTATATCAAGAAAAAAATAACATAAAAGTCATTTCTAGCAATAATACCGCTACTGATATTGCACTGCAAAATAAATGTAATGCAATCATAAGAGGACTAAGAAATTCAACTGATTATAATTATGAAGTACAATTACAACAAATAAACAAAGATTTATCAAATAATAAAATTAACACCATTTGTTTTTTTACAGATAAAGAATACCAATTTATATCATCAAGTATAGTAAAAGAATTTTTTTATCTTAATAAAGATATTTCAAGATATGTAAATTCTCTTGTACAAGAAAAAATGTTAATAAAGAAAAGGAGTTTGATAAAATGAGCAAAATAATAATAACACCATTAGGAACAGTGTCACCATATCCAAAAGATAATATGAATTGTCCAGGATTTTTAATAGAATACAACGATAAAAATATATTACTAGATTGCGGAAATGGCATAACAAGACTATTAGATTTACCAACAAAATTAAATAATTTAAATGTTATTATTACTCATTATCACAACGATCACTTTGGTGACATAGGAATTTTACAATACGCTTCTTTTGTTTATCACAACTTAGGACTACTAAATAAAAAAATACAAATATATTTACCTAAAAATGATTTTAATTTTAATAAAGCATCTATAATATCAAATAATGAAAGTTATGCAGAATATAATGACATAGTAAATCAACATACATTTTCAATAGATGATTTAAATATAACATTCGAAGATAATAATTCCAACACAATTGAATCATATATGGTAAAATTACAAAATAAAGATTTTAAAATTGTTTATACATCAGACATAGGAACAACAAATCTAAATGAATTAATTAATTTTTGTAAAGACTCTGATTTAATAATTTGTGAAAGTTCTTTATTAAAAAAATATAATATTAATAGTAAAACACATATGACATCTTTTAAAGCAGGTATTATAGCAAATAAATCTAATGCAAAGAAATTATTATTAACTCACTTTTGGCCAGAAGAAGATAAAATGTTATATCTAAAAGAAGCTAAACAAAATTTTGAAAATGTAGAAGTTGCCAAAGAAAACAAAAAACTTATATTAAAAAAATAATTAACCATTAAATATACTAAGTTTAAAAATATTGAAAATTTTACTTTCCTATATATATAAATTAAAATACCATACCAATTATTATTAAAAATTGATAATAAGCAAAAACAATTGCTTATTTTTTTTACACAAAACACAACTTTTATATTTTTTTAACCAAAAAATATTGAAAAAAAAATATTTTTAGTATATACTATCTATTGTTAAGAAAAAGCGCCCATAGCTCAATTGGATAGAGCGTTTGGCTACGGACCAAAAGGTTTGGGGTTCGAATCCCTATGGGCGCGCCATATATAAAAATTAAAATCAACAATTAATGTTGATTTTTTATTTTATCATAAATTTCTTTCCAATTATATACCCTATCAAATCTATCTTCATTCTTATTATAAGTATTATCATAAATAAACACTCTTATTCCATATTCACCTACAGATACACAATTCTTTATAGAGTCATCAATAAATACATCGATATTCTCACGCTTACAAATACTTCCCTTATCATGCGCATCCACAATTAACTTATCATATTTTATATTATATTTATCCAAATATCTTTTACACAATTCATATGGATTATCAAAATATTTACTACCCCTAGCAGTAATAAAAATAATCTCATTAAACTTAGACAATTCATTAATATAATAATCAGCGCCATTTTTTAACTTAGCATTAAATAATATATTAGGAAATTCTCTCTTAGCAAAATCATTAAATCTCTTTAAATTTAAATACGAATAATAAGAATACCCTTTCTTTTTTTCTTCTTCATAATTCAAATTATATTCCCTACATATATGAGGTAACATTGCTTCAATACTATCACATATAGTATCATCCATATCTATACCAATTCTCATTTACAACTTATACTCCTTTTTAATTTTTTATATATACTTTGATTAAGAAATTCTCTAGAATTATTTGCAATGACATCAGTATCTATTTCATCATAATGTAACATATCCAAAATATCCTTAAACTTATAAGAACTAATATTATCATAAATAGTTAATAACCTACAAGTAACATCCTTCTCATTATAATTAGAAAACAATAAATTATTACTTACTAGTATTCCTAAAATATAAGGGTAACTATCAAAAACATCAATCTTAGGTTTATCAACATGAAAATTAATAAAATCAATAACTAACTCATTAATACCAAATTTATTAACTACATCATTATCAATATAACCATACTTTTTATACAAATACATTATATTTAATTCAATATAATTTTTTTCAACATCGCCAAAATTACCTATTAACCTTGTTAAATAAGAAGAAATTACTCCATCATAAAACATTCCCTTATCACTCAAAAATTTAATAGCCAAAGTTTCAAAATAAATAGAAATATTTTCTGACATAGACTTTACATTATCAAAGCCAATTAAATTTACATAATCAAGATGAAAAAACTCATGAACTATAGATATAACATCATATATAGTATAACTTAATTTACCATTCACCTTTATATTATAATTATCACTAACAGTATTCCAATCATCATTATTACTAGATAAATTAAACATACCACACTTACTTATCATTACAAATTTATCATAAAAATTATAGTTATTATCAGTAATATTATCAATGTATTTAAACACTTCATAACATAACAATTTTATTTCCGTAACAGTTAAATTAATAGTTTTATATCTATAACATAAATAATTATTAACATTAATTTTATCAAGTAACTCAACATATTTATCAAACATATCAATAATAAATTCAATATTATCATAAAAATTATTATCTTTATCAAAATATCTACCAGTACTTAAACTATCAACATTAATCTTGATAACACTATTCAATAATTCTAATACTTCCCTATTCATAACCAAAACTCCACAAAATTTAAACTTATCTTAACACATTTTTTTCTATTACGCAAGTAATATCCAAAAATATATTAGGAACAATTTAAAATAGCATTAAAGAAAAAACTCAAAAAGAAAAAAGCAAACAAATTCACTCATCATAAATGTTTACTTTTTTATATTAACAATTAAATTACAAAATACTACTTAATCTTTCTTGCCTCAAGATAATATCTCTTATCATAAGAATGTCCCATAGAAAATGTTTTTCTAGGTAATGCACCATCTAAAATAACAGTTCTAAATAATTCTTCTTTTTTCATAGGTTTAAATATAAATCCAATATTATTTCCTTTTAAAGTAAGTTCCTTAGTTACATCATCACCATGTATATAATCTATCTTACCTGAATTATTCTTTAAATATTCATCCAAAAACATTTGAATTGACCCAACTGCTATATTAGATTTAGGATTCTCAATATAAAGTTTCTTTACACCATCACTAGTAACTAATTCAAATTCTTGGCCATTACCATTTTCATTAATAGTATAATATTTATTTAATTCTTCAACTAATTTCTTACTATCAACATCAAATACCACTCTATTAATTGCTTCAAATTCTAATGCACTACTATGAAGATTAACTAATTCTACTAAAGCATATCTAGCAGGATTATTTAAATACTCTTCCTTACTCATAGTTTTCTTTAAATTTTCATAACAAGCCTTCGCAGTAGCCAAAGAATGATTACCATCACCCATAGCAAATAAAAGTATTCCCTTATCATGAACATTATATTTCTTTTCAAAATAATCTTTATCTGCTAAATTCTCTAACTTAGTATTAATTTCATTAATTACTTCACCATTTAATTTATAACCCTTAATATGTCCACCATTTTTCATTAAATCAAAATCATAAACAACATCTGTTTCAGTTACTTTATTCTTTAATGACTCAATAATATCTTTCTTTTCATCATCAATTAAAATCATTATATGAGGTAATTCTAACTTAGCGTTTTCTCTTACCTTAACTCTTGGAGGTATTCTTTCAATAACAGTCTTTTCAGTTGCACGAATTAAAGTTTGTGAACCTACTTCATAAGAATAATCTTCTAAATCTACTATTCCCATTAATCCTTCACGAACCTTACCATCACTTTGAGTTCTCTCTAGATAAATCATACTATCTTCTAATTCATTAAAGAAGTCTTCAGCAAGTAATTTATTCATATTTTCATTAATTCTCTTTATTCTTTCATTAACATCACTTTCTTCCAAATAAATTTCAGGTAATGTTAAATTAAGTGTCGAAGGAGCATCTCCTACTATCTTAGTTACTTCATTCCAGTATTCAGGTTCACTAGTATATTGGTCACAAGCAACAACGCTCCACTTAGTCATATCTGTTTTTTTAGGAATTAAAATATTTCCTGCCCTAAAAGGTATTTTCATTTCTTCATCTCCATTCACTTACTAGTATAACATATTTTTTAAAGAAAAGATTACTTTTTTATTGTAATCTTATATTTTTCTTATTTTATAGCAAGTAATTCCACACTTGACTACTTTAATCTTGTAATTTTCTTAAAAACATAATTATTATTATTATCTACTTTTTCAAACTCATATAAATAAATACTACCATTATCAATAAAATTATCTAAATAATTTATTTCATCATATGAAGAAAACTCCCTATAATCTAATATATTAATCATATCAGGATTATCATAAATAGATACCTTGTTAATAACCTCATTAAAGTCATAAGTATAATAAATCAATTTTTCCCTAATATATAATTTATTATCATTAACATATGCTGAATCTATTACTCTATAATAACCAGTATATGAACCATCACATCCACCTACTAATTCATATCTAGATAATTCACTATTATACTTAAACATACAATAATTATCTTTCGTTACATAAGTATCAGTATTATTATAACTAATATTTCCTAAAACATATTTAATATTATCTCTAACATCACTTTCATTAATATAGCCACCATTTATATCATTATTATTAAATTTCTTTATTTTATTATACTTCAAATAATTATTTATTCCCATAGCAACAATATACTTACTAGTTAAATCTTTATTTTTATATAATTCATCAAGTAAAATAGCATCATTACTAGGATTAACCATATCATATAATTCTTTAACTAAACTAGAATTTTTATCTATATTAGTATCATTATTATTAACAAAAGCCCTATCTTTAAAATTATATAAAATTATTATTTCTGCAACTATAAACATAACTAATGATATTAACAAAACAGTTTTCTTTTTCATATTTCCTCCCTAATTATCATAATATATTGCTCTCTTGCCAAATAAATTATACATTTTTTCTACTTGATACCTATTATATTTAACAATACTCCCAACATAAGGATCTACTACATAAACATAATTAGAATTATAACCAACCACAACAACACTATGTAAATTACGAATCCAATATATAGTTTTACCACTTTCCTTATTTATCCATGACTTACTAACATAAGTATTTGACATATCAATTGAACCCCATATTTGAACAGGCTTACCATTCTTAACTAATTCTAAAACTTCATTTAAAGTATGACCTGTATAATCAATAATACCAGATTTATAATAATTGGCTACCTCAATAATTGGTTTTTGATATACACCATATCCATTATATTCCCTAGGATTACCAACAAATTCTATCTCAGGATCACCACCATATAATTTACCATCTTCAAAATATGGACCATCACCTTTCTTTAATTTATCAACAATATCATCAGGACTAACATTAACTGAATAATATTTAAGTAAAGTATATAAAGCAATACTTTCACATCCATTTGGATAATTAGGATATTGACTATAAGTAGGAAAATTATTAATCATATAAGTAATATCTCTTTGTTTAATAATAATCTTCCTATCTTTAGTAATAGAATTACCCAACTTATCTTTAGAAGTATATTTAACATAGTAAGTACCTACTTTATTATAATCAACACCACTTTCATCAATAATAAACTCTACATTACCAAATCTATCATCTACTGCTTCAACACCATCATATAAATTAACTTTATCTCCAATATAAATAACAATATCACTTAATCCAGATATAACTGGAGCATCTTTATCTTCCTTAATTGTTAAAGTAGTATTCTTAATAGTTTTATTTCCATACTTATCAGTCGCAGTAATACTTATATTTTGAACTCCAACTTCTTTTTTAATATCAATATCATTCAAAGCAACCTCAGATAAATCATTTATCATACCAATAAAATCATCAACACTAGGCATATCTTCATCAATATAAATGCTTAAATCTTTCAATTCCAATGTTGGTGGAGTTCTATCAACAACTTCAACTGAAATATCAAAACTCTCATTACGTATAATTAAATTAACATTATATTTCCCAATATCAGTAATACTATCTAATGAAGGACTAACTTTAACTGAACCACCTATATGATTATTTTTTATAATATCACTTAATTTTAAAATCTCACCATATTCAATAACAACATTACTATTAATATTTTTATAAGTATTATATCTACTAGTTAATCTATAACCAATAATAACACCAAGAACAATAGATAAAACTATTAACAAACTAATAATTAAACTTAATATTCTATCATAATCATTTACATATTTATTCTTCTTTCTATTATTCTTACATTTTTCTTTCTTATAACCATTCTTATCATATCTTATTTTTTTCTTTTCCTTACTCTTCACAAATTACCACCTATTTTTCTTTTATTGTAATCTTATCTTTTATTATAATAATTTTTTCTTACAATCTTATCTTTTACAACATTTTACTATAATCTTCTTTTTTTATCATAATGAAATATTAAATAAAATATAAAACTAATAATTATTAAAAAGTAAAAACTAATACTCCTTTGAAGTAACATTGCAGATACATCATTAATATTACCATATAAATACTTATTAATAGATATCATAATACCTTCCGCTACCATAACACCACCAGGAGTAGGAACAAAATCAGAAGCAATAGTTATAAATACTTGAAAAGCAATAATTAAAAAAATATTAAATTCATTAAAGCCAAAAGATCTATATACAAAATAACTTATTATTAATATACTAATTCTTTGTAAAAGTAATAAAACAAATGATTCCATTACCATCTTATAATTACCTTTAATTACAAGTGAAGCTTTTTTATATTCATTTATAGTTTTTTCAAACTTTTCTATTAACTTATCTTTATTCTTTATAATTTTTATATGTCTAACGATATAATTAAAACACTTCTTAACAAAATTAATAACCTTATTAGAATATAATAAACTAATTAAAAATAATATAAATAAAATATTAAATAAACTTCCACCAATAACTAACCATTTAAATAAACTAAATTTACTAAATATATCCTTAGAAAAAAATATTAAAGATAAAACAAGTAAAAATATCAAAGTCATCTTATACATAATAGTATTAAATATAACTACAGTTGTAGACTTAGAATAAGTAATATTATCTTTCTTCATTTCTAGCATTTGAACAGGTTGTCCCCCAGTTGACGAAGGAGTAATTCCAGAAAAGTATATCTCTGTAAAAGTATACCCCAATGCTTGATAAAAGCTAACATCACAATCTAAATACTTAAAAAATCTTTTAATAAATATTGCTTCAAATACTGGATACATCATCATAGAAATTAAACCTAAAATAATATATAAAATATCACAAGATTTAAGTGTATTAATCAATAAATTAAAATCATACTTTCTAAATATATAAAAATATGTAATACCAAATAGTAATATAAACAAAAGAAAAGATAATATATATTTCTTATTCTTCATATTAATCACTTCCTATGCTTTCTTTAACTCCAACTTAACAACGCTTTCCATATGATAAGTATTTGCAAACATATCAAATAAACATACATCCTTTATCTCATACTTACTACTTAATTCCTTTAAATCCCTTGCTAAAGTCATTGGATCACATGATACATAAACTATTCTCTCATACATATTATCTAAAATAACTTTTCTAGTATTTTCTGATAAACCACTTCTTGGAGGGTCAACCACAACAACATCTGCAACATAATTATTATTAACTAACTTACCAACATCACCACATATAAATTCAATGTTAGTGCTACCATTTAATTCCTTATTAATATTAGCATCTTTAATAGCATCCTCCACTACTTCAATTCCCTTAACATCTCTAGCATTCTTACTCAAATATAGTCCAATTGTACCAGTACCACAATATAAATCAAGTACTGATTCACTGCCAGTTAAAGCAGCATACTCTAATACCTTATCATATAATTTCTTCATAACATTGGTATTTACTTGAAAGAAAGAATTATATGAAATAATAAACTTCATACCATTAATTTCTTCCTTAATATAACTCTTACCATATAGTAATTTATCTTTAATATTGATTAAAATAATTGAATCAACTTTATCTTTTAATATATCAAACTTATCAATATATCCATAAAATACTACCATTACTTCCTTACTAGTAGTCCTAACCATAATTTTTTCAATATTAGTTAAATCAAGTTTATTAAATAATTGTACTAATTCATTAATTCTCTTATCAAGTAATCTACATCCCAAAATATTAATTAATCTATTTGTACCTTCCTCATAAAATCCTATTTTACCATCCACAACATGAAAAACGACTTTATTACGATAAAAAAATTCTTTGTCATACTCTATCTTAGGAGCTATCTCCATATCTAAATATCTTTTAAAAATATCTTTTACCTTATTAACCTTAAATTCTAATTGACTAGGATATTTCATATGACTAATATTACAACCTCCACAATTTTCATAATATGGACAAATAACTTTCCTATGTTCGTCACTCATACTAACATAATTAACAACCTCAGCCAAAGCATATTTTTTATAATTACTAACTATTTCAATATCAACAACATCATCCTTTATAGCATAAGGTACAAAAACAACCTTATTATTTATTCTTACAATACCATATCCTTGATGATTTAATTTTTCTATTTTTTGTTTTTTTATCATATTATCTTGCCACCTTTACTTGCCACCTTTATAACTTATTAATTTAATTATATCAAACTTTACTTTCATTTTAAAGAGTAACAACAAAATTATTTATTATTTTAATTAATTTGACTTGAAAATATAAGAAAATTTGTTATAATATTAAGAAAAAGAAAATATATTAGAAAGTAAGAAATATATTTAAAAGGAGCAACCCATATGTCTAAAAACAAAAAATATTTATTATTATTAATATTAACAATTATAATATCCATATTATCCCTTGATATAGGAAGTAAATTAATAATATGTCCTAAAATAGACTTTGTAAATATAGCATTTATTTCTCCATATATCTTTACCATAAGTTATATAATACTAATTCTTACAATAATATTTATAAATAAAAAAATAGGTAAAATAATTTATCTAATTACCATGATATTTTTTAATATATATACTCTTGCTCAAATACTACATTTTAAAATATTAGATAGAATATTTACATTTACTGATATTTTAGTAGCAAATCAAGCAACAGGATATACAAAATACGCCTTAGAAAAAGTAGATTTACCAACATTATTAACTTTACTTATATCTATAATATTTATAAT
>CDYU01011222.1_pt1 | contig 27554 bp, 28 predicted proteins | sample 480701 | NCBI WGS metagenome assembly CDYU01 (sample SAMEA3182105, study PRJEB8094) | gut metagenome | biome: human; feature: gut; material: Stool; isolation source: human stools | place: Canada | collected 2013-02-26 | reverse complement strand
GGGGGGGGGGGGCGGCCCCCCCCCCCCCCCCCGCCTGCTTCTTATGTTTTTCGTCAGTCAGACACGCAAAGCTTAGTGCTCGTTGGCGTACTGGGTGGCCCAGCCCTCCACGAAAGCAGTCTTGACGTTGTCCCAGCTGCCGTTACCGGTGGTGTACTGGCTCAGAGCGTCCACCACGGCGGCACGCCAATCGTCAACAGCGGGAGTCCAGTTGAACGCCCAAGTGACGGTGTAGTTGCCGTTGGCAACATACTCGTTGGCCTGTGCGAAGAACACGTTCTCGGGGGTCTTGGCGTTCTTGAAGGGGCAGGGGCCAAACTGTTCGGCCAGCATGGTGGTGCCGGCGTCAGAGGTGACGACCCAGTTCATGAAGTCCAGAGTGGCCTTGATGTCCGCCTCGGAGGCGTTCTTGTTCACAGCCCAGCAGTTCTCGGTGCCGCAGCACAGGCCGGCCTTCTCCTCGCCGTCCACACCACAGTAGATGGGAATCATGGCCAGATCGTCAGCGTTCATGCCGAACTTCTCCGCGGAGGTCAGGTTGCTGAACTCCCAAGTGCCGTTCTGATAGAACACGGCCTTGCCCTCGCCGAACTCAGCCTCAGCCTGGTCGCCGGTGGCGGACAGCAGGGCAGCGCCGGTGGTGGCGGAGTCAGTGATGTACAGATCCCAGACCGCCTTGTAGTTATCCAGATAGGTGCCCTTGATGGTGGCGGGCTGCGCGGTCACATTGTCATCGCGGAACTCGTAGAACAGGGGCATATTGGCCAGATGGCCGGAGAAACGCCAGGAGGAGGAGCCGTCCAGACCGGCGGAGGTGAAGGCATCGAAGCCCAGCTCAGCGGCGCGGGCGTGGATGTCATCGGCAACGGCCTTCAGGGACTCGAAGTTGGTGATCTCGTCCAGAGAGTGACCGGCCTTCTCCAGCAGCGCCTTGTTGACGATGATGCCAAAGGCCTCGTAGCAATAACCGATGGAAACGGTCTCGCCGTCGGCGTTCTTCAGATCAAAGTCATGGGTGGTCATCTGGTTGTACACATCGGTGCCTTCCAGGTTGTAGCAGAACTCACCGTAGCTGTTGACAGCGCCCAAATTGCCCACCTGGAACATGGTGGGAGCGGCGTCCTTGTCCATCTCGGCGGTCAGCGTGGTGTCGTACTGGCCGGAAGCGGCGGTGACGACCTTGACGGGCACGCCGGTCTCCGCGGTGTAAGCGGCGGCAATGGTCTGCCAGGCAGCATCGGATTCGGGCTTGAAGTTCAGATAGTACACGCTGCCGGTAGCGGCAGCGTCGCCGCCCTCGTTGGGGTCGGCATCGGGCTGCTTCTGCTCGCCGCAGGCCACCAGAGACAGCGCCATCACGAGAGCCAGAATCATTGCAAGAAACTTCTTCATTTGAGATTACTCCTTTAACAAATTTATTTTCACGCCGTTTCCGGCGCAAAAACCAGATCAGACGCTCCGCACGGAGCCGCCCTCCCGCAGCTTGGTGGGCAGCACCTCGCAGCAGTGGCTGCCGTGCCCCCGCAGCATGCCCAGCAGGATCTGGGCACTGCGCCGTCCCATCTCCTCCATGGGCTGGCACAGGGTAGTCAGCGGCGGCTCGATGTAGGCCGACAGCTCCAGCCCGTCGATGGCGATGACGGAGCAGTCCTCCGGCACCCGGCGTCCCGCGTCCCGCAGCGCCCGCATGGCGCCGATGGCCATGGAGTCCGCGATGGCGAACAGTGCCGTAAAGTCCGCGCCCTGCCGCAGCCTCCGGCTGACGGCCTCGTAGGCGTCCCGGATATCGAAGGTGCCGGTACACATGACCAGATCCTCGTCCAGCGGAATGCCGTGGCTCTCCAGCGCCTTGCGGTAGCCCTGATAGCGCAGCTGGCTGATGGACTGGTCGTCCTCCCGGCAGATCAGCGCCGCGATGCGCCGGTGCCCATGGTCATACAGGTGATCCACGGCCTGCCGCGCCGTCTCCTCGTCGGCGATGGACACGGCGGAATACTCGCCCACCCGCAGGGTGCCGTACTGGTTGGAGTAGGAGCAGCACACGAAGGGCACGTTCAGCATGGCCAGATCGCCGGGGGTGTAGTCGAAGCGCCCGCCCAGGAAGATGATGCCCCGCAGACGCTTTTCCCGCTCCATAACGGCGGCCCGCTGCACCTCGTCGGCGCAGGAGGGGATCTGCTGCATCACCAGCGAGAAGCCCGCGTCGGTGACGGTGTTCTCGATGGCCTGGATGATGTCCGTGTAGAACGGATTGGACACGCCGCGCACCACAAGGCCGATGGCCTCGGACTTGGTACGCACCAGATCGCGGGCGCTGTTGTTGGGGATATAGTTGCTGTCCTTGATGGCAGCCCGTACCTTCCGGCGTACATCGTCGCTGACGTCCGGACGGTCATTCAGCACACGGGATACGGTGCTGACACTGACGCTGCACTGTTTTGCGATGTCCTTGATCGTCATGCCGGTGTCCCTTCCTGTCACATTATACAGAAACGCGGTGAACCCGGAAACATTACCGGAAACATTACCGGAAACGTTACCGCCCTTTCTACGGTGCTATCCTACCAACTTTCCGGCCCAATGTCAATGGATTTTCGTATTTTTGCCGAAACGCACAGAGAAAATACAGTTTTTCTTGTGAAAATCACAAGAGACGCACCCACTGTGCGTCCCCCGTGCCAAATCGTTCCTATCTTGTGACGCCCAGCTCCCGGAGGAGCTGCTCCAGCTCGCTCTCCCCCAGCACCCGAACGCCGCTGTCCCGCAGCAGAGCCGCCGCCGTGCCCCAGCCCGCCGTCAGCGTACCGCTGAACGTGCCGTCGTAGACCTGCCCGCTGCCGCAGGAGGGGCTGCGCTCCTTCAGCACGGCAACGGCGCAGCCGTACAGTCTCGCCAGCCGCAGCGTCTCCTCCGCGCCCCGGCGGTACTGGGCGGTCACATCGTCCCCGGCAGCGCTGACCACCCGGCCCTCCCGCTGCTCGGAGGGCGCCCGGGGCGTGGCCAGTCCACCCAGCTGCTCGGGACACACCGGCACCGCCAGCCCCCGCCGGGCCAGCTCCTGTGCCAGCGGATGGCCCTTGCTCCTGCCGTCGTAGCGGCAGGCACAGCCCAGCAGACACGCACTGACAAGGATCATACCGCCAGCTCCTTTCCGTCCAGCGCGGCGTAGACCAGCGTCTCACCCCGGTACTGCAGCTTCAGGGAGAAAAACGGCGTGTCCGCCCGGCGGATCAGGTCGAGGAAGATCCTGTCCCCCGCCCACTGGGGCAGTGCCGCCAGCGCGTCCTTGTGCAGCCACTCCAGTACGCCCTCATTGCACTCGTGGATGTCCCCTGTCCAGCCGGTGGCGGTGAACAGGTGCATGTACTCCCCCTCCCACTCGTCTGACACAAAGGTGATAACACCCCGGTAGCGGTAGTCCGTCAGGGTCAGCCCCGTCTCCTCCAGTGTCTCCCGGCAGATGCACTCCTCGGGACTCTCCCCCTCCTCGCACTTGCCGCCCACGCCGATCCACTTGTCGTGGTTCAGGTCGTTCTCCTTCTTCACCCGGTGGAGCATCAGGTACTCCCCCTGCGGATTTTCGATATAGCACAGTGTGGTATTTTTCATGCTTCCTCCTGAAATACGATCTCGTCGTAGCCTGTTTCCGCGTCCTGCTCCACGCCGCAGCGCCAGCCGTCCAGCTCCAGCAGCACCAGCTCGCAGGTGGTGTTGACCACCGTTCCCTCCATCAGATGACCGCCCAGCGTGGTCATGTCCTCCCGCGACAGGGCGATATGCAGGTGGCACCGCGCTGCGCTGACCGTGCCGTTGAGGGACACGATCTCGCAGGGCTGGGCGATATGCCGCACCGTGACGCCGGAGGCGTCCCGCACGCGGGCCTCCGTGACGCAGCCCACGCCGGACAGCACCGCGGCGCACCGCAAGCCCTCCCGCTCTGCCAGACGGCGGATGGACAGCAGCAGGTCGTCGCCCCGCCGCAGTCGCAGACAAATACTTCGCATCAGACATCCCTCCCGTTTACTTCTGCCGCACCATAGTATATAATGATGGGGCGTACAATGCAAGTTCTGTCTGCGGAGGTGCATTATGTCAACTGTAAAGCCCGGGCGCTACCGCCACTTCAAGGGAAACGAATACGAGGTCATCGGCACGGCCCGCCACTCCGAAACGCTGGAGGAGATGGTGGTGTACCGCGCCCTGTACGGCGATGGCGGCCTGTGGGTGCGCCCCGCCGCCATGTGGGCGGAGCAGGTGGAGCGGGACGGCTATCACGGCCCCCGCTTCCTGCCGGTGGAGGGCGCATGATACCGGACTACACGGTGCGCCGCTCCCGCCGCCGCACCATGGCGCTGGAGGTAACGCGGGAGGGCACGGCGCTGGTGCGTGCGCCGCTCCGCGCCTCGGACACGGATATCGCCCGGTTCGTGGACACCCACCGGGACTGGCTGGCCACGCACATGGCTCGGCGGCAGGCATATCTGGCGGCCCACCCGACCCCCGCGCCGCAGCAGCTCGAAGCATGGCGGCAGCAGGCCAAAGCAGTGCTGCCGGGGCGCGTGGCCTATTGGGCGCAGCGCATGGGCGTGCAGCCCGCCGCCGTCACCATCACCGCCGCCCGCACCCGCTACGGCAGCTGCTCCGGGAAAAACCGTCTCAGCTTCTCCCTGTACCTGATGGACTGCCCACCGGCGGCCATCGAATATGTGGTGGTACATGAGTTGGCCCACATCCGCCACCACGACCACTCCCCGGCGTTCTATGCGGAGGTGGAGCGATACCTCCCCGACTGGCGGGCCCGGCGGGAGCTGTTGAAAAAATAGCGTCCGCCCCCGCGACCAGTGACCCTACCCATACGAAAAGAGAGGTGACGCCTTGCGTCACCTCTCTTTTGTAATCCCATCTACTGGACGAAGCAGGTGTCCTCCAGCAGGATCTGGGACGCGGCAGGGCCGGTCAGCAGCGCTTCGTTCTCGTTGAAGGTGCTGTTAGACACATACAGGGTCATCCAATCCCCCGGCAGCCGCAGGGCCTCAATGGCCGTCCCGTTGCGGATGAAATTGCCGCTCCGCAGATTGCCGCCCCACGAGGAGCTCTGCGTGGTGTCGATGCACAGCGCCGTGCCGTTGCGTATAAAGTCGCTGCGCTGCACCCAGATCCAGCCGCCGTCCGCCGCCACCGCGCCCTGTTCCCAGCCGCCGATCCGGCACCGGGTCAGATAGGTGGGTGCCATGGCCGTGACGCCGACGCCCGCCATCTCGCCGGGATTCTGGATGCGCAGCCCCTCCAGCGTCACATGGATGTCCGTCAACCGGCTTTCGGGCATGCGCGCTACCGTGATGGGCGCGCTGAACTCCGTGCCGTCGGCGTGGGCCAGCAGCGTCACGGGCCGCCGGATGCTCAGCGGCTCGGTATAGGTGACATGGGGCAGCTGGACGATCAGACTCGTCTCATTGCTCAGGCTTTCCGTTTCCGCGTCCAGCAGCGCCTGCAGCTCCGCCGCAGTGTCCAGCGGCGTATCCTCCCAGCTTACGGTCTTCTGGGGCTTCTCGCTGCACTCGATGACCTGCCGCAGAGTGATCTCGTCGCCGTTTTTCATGTACAGCGTCCAGATGATGTCGTTGTAGGTGCAGGCGCTTGTCACCTGATGCTCGTGGGCCAGCAGCGCCCCGGCATCGCCGTAGCCGTCCGTCCCCTCGTGGATCACGCAGGCGTCGCTGCCTTCGGCAGCCACGGCCTCCACCGTGTGGTCGCGCAGCAGTTCCCGGAAGGCGTCCCGCACGTCCGCGGCGCGATCCTCCGCATCCTCCACGAACAGGCACAGCGGACTGGTGCCCGGCTCATCCGCCGGCAGCAGCTCCTCGCGGTGGCTGGCCGGGAAAGCGCCGCCGTCGGGCTGGGGGCTGAAGCAGGCGAATACATGGTATAGCCGCCCGTCCGCCCCCTCGTAATACGTCTGGCAGGTGTCCTCCTGCAGGGTGCCTGACAGCCCGGAGGGCTGGGTGTCCTCCTCCGGTACCGGCTCGTCCGGCCGGAGCAGCAGCCCACCGGTCAGCGCCGCCGCCAGCACAAGAGCCGCTGCGCCGCACAGCCACGCGGTGCGCCGCCTCCTCCCCCCAGCGCGGGGCGGCTCCACGGACTGCCGCGCCATCTGACTGGCGGTGCAGCGCGGACAGAACGACGCCTCCAGCGGCAGCGGCTCTCCACACCGGATACAATACTTCTTCTTACTCATGCTCTCCTCACAAGGCGTCCCGCAGCTCCAACACATCCCGGAACCGCTGATCTGGGTTCATCATGGTACAGCGCTGGACGATCCGGCCCGCGTGGCCCGCCGCCAGACAGCGGGAGGGGTGCTGCCCCGTCAGCATCACGTTCAGCAACACGCCCAGCGAGTAGATGTCCGCCCGTCCATCGGTCTGGGACATGCCGAACTGCTCCGGCGCTGCGTAGCCGGTGGTGCCCAGGATCACCGTATCGGTGGGACGCTCCGGCTTGACAAGGCGGGAGGCGTCGAAGTCGATGAGCACCGCATCGCTGCCCCGCAGGATCACGTTACTGTCCTTCACATCGCGGTGTACCGCGCCCATGCTGTGCAGCACCCAAAGTGCGGCGCAGATGTCTGCCGCCACCTTCCGGGCCTCCTCCCAGTCCAGCAGGCCGCCCTCCAGCAGGTACAGCAGCGTGTCGCCCTGCACATACTCCTCCAGCACGGCCACACGGCCATCGGACTCGGCCACCTCCTCCACCCGGGGCAGATAGGGGCAGGACACCGTCAGCAGGCGGCGGTACACGTCGGCACGGCCGTCGAACTGGCGGAACACATACCGCTTCCCCGTCTCCCGGTGGCGCAGCAGCGTCACGGTGCCCCGCGCCCCGCGCTTGAGCACCCTGACTTCGTCAAAGTAGGCCGTCACGGCCCGCAGCAGCTCCTGATACACAGACATCCCTCCCTCATTAGCTCTCTCAGTATAGCCGCTCCGGGCCGCGCTGTAAAGGCGGCGGCGCGGAAAAGGCAAAAAAAGCGTCGGACTATGCAGCCCGCATATTGTTTTTGTGGAAAATTTTGTCTACAATAGGAAAAAAACAGATATAAGGACGGCACATGATATGACGCGTAAAAACACCAACCAGCTCCTGCACGAGCTGATGGACACCAACGACCTGCACCGCGTGCTCACGGAAAACGACGCCAGCTTCCGGGAGGACGGTCTGACGGACGCCCTGCAGCGCCTGTTCGAGGAGCGAAGCATGGCCAAGACCACGCTGGCCAAAAGCTCCGGCATCAGCGAGGTCTATCTGCATCAGGTATTCTCCGGGCGGCGCTGCCCCTCCCGCAACCGCCTGCTGTGCCTGTGCTTCGGCCTGAGCGTGGAGGTGGAGGAGGCGCAGCGGCTTTTGCAGCACGCCCACCATGCGCCGCTGTACCCGCGGGATCGGCGGGACGCCATCCTGATTTACGGCTTGAGCCACCGGCTGACACTGCCGGAGGTCAACGACGCGCTGTTCAGAGGCAATCTGGAAGCGCTTTGCTGAAAAAAACAAACAGCAGAACGCCCGGCCTGCGGCCGGGCGTTCTGCTGCAGCTTGCCAAAAAGCCCTTTCGTCCTTTTTGGCAAGCTGCCTGCAAAATGGCAAAATAACCGCAGCATTTTATTCTGCCATTTTGCCCGCCGCGGCGGGTGACTGAACGCGAAAGGGAACCCTGACGGTTCCCTTTCACACTTTCCTTCCCTCCGATATCTGCGGCTGTGTTCCTTTTCTTCCGCCCCCCGGAACAGCAGAACGCCCGGCCTGCGGCCGGGCGTTCTGCTGTTCTCTATCGCTTTGGGGGACTTTACAGAAGGGAGTAGTTGACGATCAGACCGGCAAACACGATGGATACCATGCTCAGCAGCTTGATCAGGATGTTGATGGCGGGGCCGGAGGTGTCCTTGAAGGGATCGCCCACGGTGTCGCCCACCACGCCGGCCTTGTGGCACTCGCTGCCTTTGCCGCCGAAGTTGCCCGCCTCGATGTACTTCTTGGCGTTGTCCCATGCGCCGCCTGCGTTGGCCATGTAGATGGCCATCAGGAAGCCGGTGACGGTGGCGCCGGCCAGCAGGCCCACAACACCCTTATAGCCCAGCACCATACCCACAACGATGGGCGTCACCACCGCGATGACGGTGGGCAGCACCATCTCCTTCAGGCTGGCCTTAGTGCACAGATCCACGCAGCGTGCGTAGTCGGGGTCGGCTTTGCCTTCCATCAGGCCGGTGATCTCGCGGAACTGGCGGCGTACCTCCAGCACCACGCTCTGGGCGGCGCGGCCCACAGAATTCATAGTCAGCGCGGCAAACACGAAGGGCAGGCAGGCCCCGATGAACAGGCCCGTCAGCACCAGCGGGTTCATCAGGGAGAAGTCGTTGAACGTGACCTCGGCAGCGCCCACCTCCTTGACCTTCTCGATGTAGGAGGCCATGAGGGCCAGCGCGGTCAGGGCGGCGGAGCCGATGGCGAAGCCCTTGCCGGTGGCGGCGGTGGTGTTGCCCAGAGAGTCCAGCGCATCGGTGCGCTTGCGCACCTCAGGATCCAGACCGGCCATCTCGGCGATGCCGCCGGCATTGTCGGCCACGGGGCCGTAGGCGTCCGTCGCCAGCGTGATGCCCAGCGTACTCAGCATACCCACGGCGGCCAGCGCGATGCCGTACAGACCCATGCTTGCGTCAGTGCCGCCGCCGGACAGGAAGAAGGCCAGCAGAATGCAGACGGCCACGATGATGATGGGCATCGCGGTGGACAGCATGCCCAGACCCAGACCGCCGATGATGATGGTGGCGGAGCCGGTCTGGCTCTTGCCGCTCAGCTCCTGCGTGGGCTTATAGGTGTCGGAGGTGTAATACTCCGTGGCCTTGCCGATGAGCACACCGGCCACCAGGCCGGACAGGATGGCCACATACAGACCCCAGTGCGCCAGACCCAGCATGGCCCAGACCAGGAAGAACGAAATGATGGCAATGAGGATGGCGGACAGGTTGGTGCCCCGGGACAGCGCCTTCAGCAGGGTGCGCTGGTCGGCGTTCTCCTCGGTCTTGACGAAGAAGGAGCCGATGATGGAGCAGAGGATGCCCACCGCCGCCATGACCATGGGGATGGCCATGGCCTTGAAGGCCTGATCGGAGAAGGCGGCCACGCCCAGCGCGGAGGCGGAGATGATGGAGCCGACATAGGACTCGTACAGGTCGGCGCCCATACCGGCCACATCGCCCACGTTGTCGCCCACGTTGTCGGCGATAACGGCGGGGTTGCGGGGGTCATCCTCGGGGATACCGGCTTCCACCTTGCCCACCAGATCGGCGCCCACGTCGGCAGCCTTGGTGAAGATGCCGCCGCCCACGCGGGCGAACAGCGCCATGGAGCTGGCGCCCATACCGAAGGTCAGCATGGCGCTGGTGATGTCAGCCGCCTCCAGCTTGAACACGAAGCGCAGCAGCATGAACCATACGGAGATGTCGAACAGGCCCAGACCCACCACGGTGAAGCCCATGACGGAGCCGGCGGAGAACGCCACCCGCAGGCCCTTGTTCAGGCCGTCGCGGCAGGCGTTGGCGGTACGGCAGTTGGCCTTGGTGGCGATACGCATGCCCACGAAGCCGCTGAGACCGGAGAAGAAACCGCCGGTCAGGAAGGCGAAGGGCACGAACCACGTCAGCAGCTTGCAGGCGGCCATGATGCACAGCACCACGATCATGCAGGCGAAGAAGATACCAACGACAGTGTACTGCCGCCGCAGGTAGGCGTTGGCGCCCTCACGGATGGAGCGGGAGATCTTGCTCATCAGAGGAGTGCCCTCCTCGAAGCGCAGCACCCGCTTCCCCGTGAACAGCGCAAACAGAAGCGCGATGACGGAGCCAACAAATGTGGCAAGTACGAGATACTTTTCCATGTGTGTTTTCCTCTTTCCTCCCCCTGCTGCAGGGGATATTCACTTTTTTGTTCCGCCTGATATTATAAAAAATTTCCATTTTCCCGTCAAATTTTCATACTGATTTTGTAGTGTGCTAAAAAAATGTGATTTTTATCCCGTCATTTTGCCCACAACTTTTTTCGCATAAATAGACGGCATTCTCTCTTTTTTACACGCATTTTTCTCGTTTCAAAGTTTTCGCTTGACAGAATTCCGTCATTTTTATATGGTCAAAAATACTTACCATTTCTTTGTAAAAAATTTTTATGCAACTTTATCCGCACAAAAAGAAAAAATTCTCCCGCTTTTGGAAAAGAATTTCTTTTCGACACATTTTTTCACTTTTCAAAAGTTTGCCTGCGCCGTGCGCAGAAAGGTGTTGTCATTTTGCACAATTTCGCTGTGCAACAATTTACCCGCCGGGAAACAATAACAAGTAAGGCGTCCGGCTCCGCCGGACGCCTTACTTGCTTTTGGAGAGGACTATTACGCTGCCGTCGAAGCGCTGACACGCTTGCTGGACAGGTATTGGTACGCGACGATGGCGCCCACCAGCACCAGGCCCGCCAGATCGGTGATGGTGCCGGGGATCATCATGCCCAGACCGCCCACCACCAACAGGATACGCAGAGGCCATACCACCTTCTTGTACAGATGGCCGTTGAGCGCCGCCGCGATGCCGAAGATGCCCAGCAGCGCGCTGACGCAGATCTGCGCCACCTCCCACCAGCCGGAGATGTTCTCAAAGAGCAGCGCCGGGCTGTAGGCGAAGATGTAGGGAACGATGAAGGCCGCAATGGCCAGCTTTGTGGCATTGATACCCGTTTTCATGGGGTCGGACTTGGCGATAGCCGAGCCGGCGTAAGCCGCCAGCGCCACCGGCGGGGTAATGTCGGCCACGATACCGAAGTAGAATACGAAGAAGTGGGCAGCCACCACAGGGAATCCCAGCTGGATCAGGATGGGGGCGCAGGTGGAGGCCATGATGCAGTAGTTGGCGGTGGTGGGCACGCCCATGCCCAGCACGATGCAGCACAGCATGGTCAGCACCAGGCCGATGATGGTGGCGTTGCCGGCCAGCTGGACGATGGCGTTGATGAGGATGGACGCAAGACCGGTGACGGTGATGCAGCCGGCGATGACGCCCGCCATGCTGCACGCCACAGCCACGGTGATAGCGCCGCGGGAACCGGCCTCCAGCGACTCCACCGCGGAGAAGAAGGAGCGCTTGCCGGCGGTGCCCAGCGCCTTACCGGCGGACTGGGGCGCGTTGTCCTCGTCGCCGCGCTTGGCCTGCAGGAAGAAGTTCACCGCGCCCACGGCGATGGCCGCCAGAATGGAATAGGCGGCGGAGTGGGACATGGTCTTGCTGCCGGAGGACACCAGCCACACCAGCAGGATCAGAGGAATGATGAGGTAGCAGTCCCGGGCCAGCAGCTTCCACGCGGGCAGCTCATCACGGGCGATGCCCTTCAGGCCCAGCTTCTTGGCCTCCAGATGAACGGCGATAAAAATACCGGTGAAATACAGGATGGCGGGCAGGATGGCCTTGACGGCCACCTCCGCGTAGGGCAGCTTCATATACTCCGCCATCAGGAAGGCGGCAGCGCCCATAATGGGCGGCATGATCTGTCCGCCGGTGGAGGCGGCAGCCTCCACGGCCCCGGCGAACTCCGGCTTATAGCCGGTCTTTTTCATCATGGGGATGGTGAAGGAGCCGGTGGTGACGGTGTTGCCCACGGAGGAGCCGGACACCATGCCGCACAGGGCGGAGCTGATGACGGCTACCTTGGCCGGGCCGCCGCTTGACCAGCCGGCGATGCGGTTGGCGAAGCTGATGAAGAAGTTGGCGATGCCGGTGCGCTCCAGGAACGCGCCGAAGATGATGAACAGCACGATATAGGTGTAGCACACGTTGATGGGTGTGCCGATCACGCCGGAGGTGGTGTAGAACAGCTTGTAGATGATGGTCTTCAGCGCGTCATACAGCGTGGCGGCGTTGACGCCGTCGGCGTAGCTCAGCTGGTTGATGAACGCATAGACGATCAGCACACCGGCCACGCACAGGATGGGTACGCCCACGCAGCGGCGGCACAGCTCCATCAGGATCAGGATGCCCACAGCACCGATGATGACATGTACCGGCTCGATACGGGTGGACAGCCGTACCAGTGTCATGGCGTTCAGCGCGAAGTAGAAGAAGCAGCCCGCGCCCACCAGCATCAGCACGATATCGTACCACGGCAGGTAGTTCACCCGCACATGGTGCTTGCTGGCGGGGTAGGTCAGGAAGCCGATGATCACGATGCAGCCCACGAACAGCGTGAGCCGAATCTCCGGCATATCCTTGGAAAAGAGGGTCATGACGATGCAGAATACGCCGAACAGGGCCATCAGCACACGGATGACCATCTGGGGCGTACCCTCCCACATACGGGTGGCGGATTCGCGGTCGTATTTCCGCATCACCGCATCCAGATCCGTGGCCTCCCCGGCAGCGGTATCCGCCCCTGCCGCCGGACTGGTATCCGGCTTTTTCTTCTCTATGCTCATAGTCGTTTCTCTCCAAATTCGTTCAGAATAATGCGAGGGCTACGGCGGGACCCCCCGCCGCAGCCTCGAAAAGTGCTAAATCCGCGTTAAGGATCAGTCGCCGAAGTACACATCCTTGGCGATGACGGTCTTGGTGTAATAGTCGGAAGTCTCCAGCAGCTTGGCGACATGCTCATCGTCCAGGCTCACCAGATAGGTGTCCTTGGTGGTGGCCAGATCGGTGACGGCGGTGGTAGGCGCACCGGCCACGATGAAGGCGGCGTCGATCTGACCGTTCTTCAGGGCGTCGGCGCTGTCGCCGAAGGACTGGTAGGTGGGCTTGATGTCGTTCTCAGTCAGGCCGTAGGCGCTCAGCACATCGATGGCGTTGAAGTACACGCCGGAGCCGGGAGCGCCGATGGACACGGACTTGCCGGCCAGATCAGCCACGGTCTTGATGTCAGGGTTGGTGGTGACGATCTGCACCTGCTCCATGTACAGGGCGGCCACCGTGGAGAAGCCCTCCACCTTGGTGTTGAACAGGTTGGTGCCGTTGTAGGCGTAGGCCATCACGTCGGACTGGCAGAACGCGAAGTCGGCGGTGCCGTCCACCAGCTCCTGCACGTTGGCCTGAGAGCCGTTGCCGGACAGGCCCACCACCTTGACGCCCGCATTGTTGGAGGCGTGCTGGGCGATGACGGAGCCGAAGGCGTAATAGGTGCCGGACTCGCCGCCGGTGACGAAGCGCAGGGTGCGGGAAGCGCCGGTGCCGGCGCCGTCCTTGACGGCGGCGACCTCATAGCCCTTCTCGGCGAAGTACTTGGCAGCGCCGGGGTGATAGGGCACGGAGGTGATGGACGCGCCATACTCCAGGCTCAGCTCGCCGTACTTGGCGTGGCTGGTCACCAGAGACTCGGCGTTGTCGAAGATGTCGGCCACGAAGTTGTACACGTCGTCCTCGGCCACATCGTCTCGGGCCAGGATCACCGCGCCCACCGCCACAGTGGTGGTGTCGGTATGCTCAGCCTTAGCGGTGTCGCCGCTGCCGCCCTTGTCGCCCTTGTCGCCGCAGGCCACGAGGCTCAGTGCCATGACCAGGGCAAGGATCATGCTCATCAGTTTTTTCATAGTAGTCCTCTCCTTATCGGCCCCTCCGCTTGAGGGGCTTTATTCTTACCGTGCCATTATAACGCTCCCGTTCTCATTTTGCAATATCAAAATGTGTAAAAATTCATTTTATGCAAAACATTTTTACGCCCCCTCCGCCATTCTGCGCTGATTTGTACCGCATTTTCTGTGCAGTTTTTATAATTTGCCGTATATTTTATAATACCGCCACCACCGCCTTATAATATGGTAAATCGTTGTTTTGCAGGGTAATCCTGCAAAATTGCAGGAGCTTTTTATATTTCCTGCAAATCTGCCGGTCAAAACGTGAAAAGAGAAGCATCCCGGCGGGGATGCTTCTCTTTCTGTCAGATTGTCAAACGCTTACTGGCGGGCCTTGCTGTCCACCACGCCGCGCAGCATGGCGCCAAAGTCCGTCAGAGACATGGCGCCCAGATCCTCACCGGCACGGGTGCGGACGGAGACGGTGCCCGCCTCCATGTCGCGGTCGCCCACCACCAGCATGTAGGGGATCTTCTCCAGCGTGGCCTCGCGGATTTTCTTGCCCACCTTCTCGTTGCGGCTGTCCACCTCCACGCGGAAGCCCTCGCTGTCCAGCTGGGCGGCGGCGGACTTGGCGTACTCGGCGGCGCGGTCGGTCACGGGCAGGATCTTGACCTGCACCGGAGACAGCCACGCGGGGAACGCACCGGCAAAGTGCTCGGTGATAACGCCGATGAAGCGCTCGATGGAGCCCAGCAGCGCACGGTGGATCATAACGGGGCGGTGCCTCTCGCCGTCCTCGCCGATGTACTCCAGCTCAAAGCGTTCGGGCATCTGGAAGTCCAGCTGGATGGTGCCGCACTGCCAGGTACGGCCCAGCGAATCGGCCAGATGGAAGTCCAGCTTCGGGCCGTAGAACGCGCCGTCACCGGCGTTGATGACGAAGTCCTTGCCCATCTCGGTGATGGCCGCCTGCAGCGTATCCTCGGCGAACCTCCAGTCCTTCTCGTCACCCATGTGGTCGTCGGGCATAGTGGACAGCTCGATCTGATACGACAGGCCGAACGTGGAATAGATCTCGTCGAACAGCTTCACAACGTTCTTGATCTCGTCCTTCATCTGGGCAGGGGTCATGAAGATGTGCGCATCGTCCTGCGTAAAGCAGCGGACGCGGAACAGACCGTGCAGCGCGCCGGACATCTCGTGGCGGTGGACAAGGCCCAGCTCCGCCATGCGCAGGGGCAGGTCGCGGTAGGAGTGCGGCTCGCTCTTGTAGACCAGCATGCCGCCGGGGCAGTTCATGGGCTTGATGGCGTAGTCCTCGCCGTCGATGACGGTGGTATACATGTTGTCCTTGTAGTGATCCCAGTGGCCGCTGCGGTGCCACAGCTCCTGATTCAGGATGATGGGCGTGGAGATCTCCACATAGCCGTAGCGCTTGTGGCACTGGCGCCAGTAGTCCAGCAGGGTGTTTTTCAGCACCATGCCCTTGGGCAGGAAGAACGGGAAGCCCGGACCCTCGTCGGCCATCATGAACAGGCCCAGCTCCTTGCCGAGCTTGCGGTGGTCGCGGCGCTTGGCCTCCTCCAGGCGCTCAAGATAGGCGTCCAGCTCCTCCTTCTTGGGGAAGGCCACGCCGTAGATGCGCTGCAGGGTCTGGCGATTGGAGTCGCCGCGCCAATAGGCGGCGTTGCAGGCGGTCAGCTTGATGCCGTTGCCCTTGATGCGGCCGGTGGAGTCCACATGAGGGCCGGCGCACAGGTCTACGAACTCGCCCTGCTTGTAGAAGGAGATATGGGCATCGGCGGGCAGGTCGTTGATGAGCTCCACCTTGTAGGGCTCCTCCTTCTCCTCCATGAACTTCAGGGCCTCCTCGCGGGGCAGCTCGAAGCGCTCCAGCTTCAGCTTCTCCTTGCAGATTTTGCGCATCTCCGCCTCGATCTCCGTCAGATGCTCCGGCGTAAAGGCGAAGGGTGCGTCCAGATCGTAGTAAAAGCCGTTGTCGATGCTGGGGCCGATAGCCAGCTTCACCTCCGGCCACAGGCGCTTCACGGCCTGCGCCAGAATGTGGGAGCAGGTATGCCAGTAGGTCTTGCGGTACTGCTCGTTTTCAAAGGTGTAGTTTTCTTCGCTCATGATCGTGTCCTCCTTGTTGTTGGGGGCGGGCATAAAAATAACCCCACCCCTGATGTGTGTCAGGGGTGAGGTAAAGTCACTTTACTCCACGGTTCCACCCTGCTTACGGCATACGCCGTCGCTTTCGATCTCTGTAACGGGAGATACCCGTCCTGCTCCTCGCAGGCCGCTCGGGAGTGGTACAGACCGCGCTGTCAGGCGGGACGCTTTCAGCCGCGGCGTCCCTCTCTGCTGCCGTTGGCAGCGGCTTCTTCTCCGTCATCGCTTTTTCGATAGGAGACAGTATAAACCTGTTTGCGGCGTTTGTCAATCCTCCCGCCGTCGGTTTACAGCAGTTTTGCCAGCAGCTGCTCCGCCGTGTCCACGATGTCCGCCGCGCCGCTCTCTGCCAGCGCCTGACGGCCCCGGAAGCCCCAGCTTACCGCCGCCAGCGGCAGTCCCGCGTTCCGGGCCGTGGCCACGTCCACCTCGCTGTCGCCCACATAGACGGCGTCGGCGGCGTCCTCCCCCAGCGTCTCCAGTGCGCGGAACACCAGATCGGGCGCGGGCTTGGGCGGTACATCGTCCCGCTGTCCGAAGGCAGGCAGTCCCGGGAAGAACCGGGCGGCCAGCGCTTTGGTGGTGGCGTCCGGCTTGTTGGACACCACCGCCGTTTTTACCCCCGCGGCAGCCAGCGCGTCCAGCAGCGCCGGGATACCGGGATAGGGTGCGGTATCCACGCAGTTGTGGGCCTGATACCACTCCCGGTACTCCGCCAGCACCGCCTCGAAGGCGCCGCCGGTGACGTCCGGCGGTACGGCGCGCTCCATGAGCCGCCGGGCGCCGTTGCCCACGAAGGCCCGCACCTCCTCTGTGGTGCGCTGCGGCCAGCCGTGGACGGACAGGATGTGGTTCACGGCGCTTACCATGTCCGCCAGCGTGTCCAGCAGCGTACCGTCCATATCAAACAGGATCGCCTTGTATCTCATGTGACTTCTTTCCTTTCATCAGGCGGGGCCGCAGCAGACCAGACAGGATCAACGCAATGCCCGCCGCCGCAGCTCCACCCGTTTTTCCGTCATACGTTCCCCTCCCCGTCGTCTTGCCGGAGAGCGCATCCCCTTGTTTTTCCCTGTCGTAAAGGGGGAGCCTTCGGGTAATAAATATTGGTGCGCGCTTATATTAGCACGAAACGCCGTCTATGACAAGAGGGATGAGTCGCCTCATCCCTCTTGCCATATAGCCGCCAGCACCACCGTGCGGGCATCCGTGTACGCCGACGAGCAGGTGGACAGCGCCAGCACCTGCCCCGGTACCGGCGCACCGGCCCGCCAGCACAGCGCCGTGCCCGCCGCCCAGTCCAGCAGCGCCGCCGCATCCTGTGACCCCGGCTGAAAAATACGCTCCTCCGACGCGGGGATCAGCAGACAGCCCAGCACCTCCAGCCGGCACGTCCTGTCCGGCAGCAGCAGCGTGCCGCCGGTATGCGTCTCCAGAAACGCCGCGTCCTGATACTTCTCCAGATCGCCGAACATCTGCCCGTTGACCATGTGGTGGCCGTACAGCAGGCCGTATCCCTCCGTGAAGTCCGGCGCGCAGCGGCTGTCCAGAAAGATGGAGCCGGACAGCGAAAAATTGCCGTACACATCGGTGTTTACATACGTCAGGTTGTCCTCCCCCTGCACCACCGGATAGTCCACGCCGGTGCCGTCCAGCGTCACCCACGCGCACACGTCCGGGTTCACCGCCCGCAGCGCCGCGAAGGACAGGCCGTCCTCCGCCGGCTTCATCTCCAGCAGCGAGGTGCGCACCTCCGCCGCCGCGGCGTACACCTGCTGGTTGTCCCACAGGGCGTAGCCCGCGTACACCGCCAGCAGCATCAGCAGCACCGCCACGATGGCGCCGCTGAGATCATCGAAGAATTTCAGCACCCTATACACCGCGATCGTCCCCCTTACAGTCCCCGGCGCCGCAGCAGCGTGATGACCTTCCCGGCCACGCTGTCCTCCGGCACCGCACCGAAATGGCGGCTGTCCCGTCCCTGCGTGCGGTGGTCGCACAGCAGGAACAGGTAGCCCTCCGGCACGGTGTAGGGGTACGTCAGCCCCTCCGCCGGATAGGTGGCATAGGGGATCTCGCCGATGTGCAGCGTGCCGTTGACCCGCAGCTCGCCGCTGTCGTCCAGCAGCACCACGTCGCCGCCTGCCGCCGCCACCCGGCCCACGCACAGCGTATCCCCCTGCCGGTACAGCACGATATCGTCCTGTCTCCACCGGCGCTGCAGCCGGTAGGCGATGAGCAGATCGCCGTCCTTTACGGCGGGGAACATGTCCTGCCCCCGGGCCTGCGTCACCAGCAGCACCACTCCCAGCAGCACCGTCAGCGCCGCCGCCGCTGCCGCAAGGCGCAGCAGCAGCGCCAGCGCCAGACGCCGGGTACGGGCCGCATCTCCCCCCTGTGCAGCCCGCACCGGCGCGGCGTCCCCCTGTTCCATGACCGTCCCCCCTGTCGTCAGCGGCCCGGCCGTGCCGGGCAAAACGGCGTTCCTCGTATCACAGCCGCTTTGCAGCCATGATACCATAGATACGGCGCGAAGCCTGTCGAAAACCGGCGCTTCCCCGCGCCGCCGCGCAAAAAAACACCGGCCCGCAAGGGCCGGTGTTTTCACTTGTCGGCAGAGACGTTACGCCCTCTTGCCCCGGAAGCACGCGCCGATGACCTCGATGACGAAGAATACGATCAGATAATACAGCACGTTCCACTTGTGGGAGTAGATGGCCGCAAAGACCATGAACACGGAGCACAGAATGGCCAGAACGGGCATGACTCTGCCCTGGAAGCCGCCCAGATCCTTGCGCTTCAGCAGCGCGATGTAGATGGGGATATAGATGGCGTACAGGGTGATGATGGGCAGCTCGGAGGAGTCGAACTTGAAGGGCCCGAAGCCTTCCATGATCGTGCCGCCGTAGAAGTACAGCAGCCACAGGGAGCTGACCAGCAGGCCGAACACGGCGGAGTTGTTGGCCATGTTGGTGTTGGGGTCGACATTCTTGAACATGGTCAGCTTGGGGCTGTTGCTCTCGGTGGCCAGATCGAACATACCGCGGGTCACGGCCATGGTCAGGCCGTTGCAGGTGCCCCAGCAGGAGATGACGACGAACACGAAGATAGCCGCGCCGCCCACCTGGCCGAAGATGTTCTGGAACGCGATCTTGGCGCCGGCCTCGCCGCCGGCCATCATGACCTCGGACTCCACCGCACCGGCAAGGCCGATGTAGTAGATGACGTACACGATCGCCACGATGACGGTACCGATCAGCAGTGCGCGGGGCATGTTCTTCTTGGAGTCCTTCAGCTCGGTGCCGATGGACGTGGCGCAGATCCAGCCCTCAAAGGCGAAGGCCAGGGACACGATGGCGCCGAACAGGCCCTCGGTGAAGGGCATCTCAGTGACGACGTTGGAGAAGTTGAACTCGGTCATGCCGTTGCTCAGGCCCACGATGGTGCCCACCACAGCCATGAGCAGCAGGGGGATCAGCTTGATAACGGTGGTGCAGATGGCGAACTTACCGGCCAGCTTGGGCGCCAGCGCGTTCATCGTGTAGGTAACGACCATGAACACGCCGGCCAGCATCATGGTGCGGCCGCCTACCACGGCGTCGTCCCAGCCCATCAGCACGCCGAAGTAGCGGGCGGGCAGCCAGCTCAGCACGGACACCAGAGAGGGGTAGTAGATGACGGCCATGAACCAGCCCACATAGTAGCTGTAGGTCTTACCGCAGGAGGCGGCAGCGTAGCCCACCAGGCCCTCCACGCCCTCGTGGCTTTGTGCCACGACGCCAAAGGTGCAGGCGCTGATGATCATGACGACGCCCATGATGATGAACGCCAGGATACCGACCGACAGATTGCCGCCGGTCTTGGTCAGGACGGCCTCCGCCTTGAAGAACACGCCGGAGCCGATGACTGTGCCTACCACCAGAGCGATGGCCACAGGCAGGGTATACCGTTTTTCCATACTTGTTTCCTTTCTGATTTCTCTCCTCGATTTGATTGTGACGGATTTCACAAGCGCACCCCTATTATACCGTGATGATAATTTTTTAACAAGCACTTTTTGCGGCTGCGGAATAGAAAATTTCCCCTGTTTTTTAGATATAATGCCTAAGTCGCGCTTTACACCGCTGCAGTATTTCTTCCTGCTGCGGTTTCATACGGTAAAGAGGCGGCGCGGAGAGTTTCTCCGCGCCGCCTCCGGCTGTTCTTTTTACACGTTGAAGCGGAAATAGATCATGTCGCCGTCCTTGACCACATACTCCTTGCCCTCAGAGCGCAGCAGCCCCTTCTCCTTAGCCGCGGCCACGCTGCCGCCGCAGGCCATCATCTCGTCGAAGTTGATGGTCTCCGCCCGGATAAAGCCCCGCTCGATGTCGGAGTGGATCTTTCCGGCGGCCTGCGGCGCCTTGGTGCCCTTCCGGATCGTCCACGCTCTGCACTCGTCCTTGCCGTAGGTCAGGAAGGAGATCAGCCCCAGCAGGTCGTAGGAGCACTGGATCAGCCGGTCAAGGCCGGACTTCTCAATGCCCAGATCGGCCAGGAACATGGCCCGCTCCTCGGGATCGTCCAGCTCGGCAATGTCCTGCTCCAGCTTGGCGCAGATAGGCAGTACCTGCGCCCCCTCCTTGGCCGCCAGATCGCGGACGGACTGGAAGTAGCCGTTGCTCTCATAGTTGGCGAAGCCGTCCTCATCCATGTTGGCAGCGTAGATGATGGGCTTCAGGCTCAGCAGATCCGCTGTCTCGATGATAGCGCGGTCTTCCTTGTCGCACTCGAAGGTGCGGGCAGACTTCCCGGCGTCCAGATGGGCCGCCAGCGCCTTGAATACCTCCGCCTCCCGAAGGAACTTCTTGTCGCCCTTGGCGGCCTTGGCCGCCTTCTCCACCCGGCGATTCACCATCTCCAGATCGGCCATGATCAGCTCCAGATCGATGGTGCCGATGTCACCCAGCGGGTCTACCGGCACGTTCTGGCTGGCGTCGGCCACCACATGCATGATGTTTTCGTCGTCGAAGCAGCGCACCACATGGACGATGGCGTCGGTGCGGCGGATGTTCTCCAGGAACTTGTTGCCAAGGCCCGCGCCCTGACTGGCGCCCTTCACCAGGCCGGCGATGTCCACAAACTCGATGACCGCCGGAGTTTTTTTGTCCGGCTGGTACATCTCCGCCAGCTTGTCCAGCCGTGCGTCCGGCACAGCCACCACGCCCACGTTGGGCTCGATGGTGCAGAACGGATAGTTGGCGCTCTCAGCCCCAGCGTTGGTGATGGCGTTGAACAGGGTGCTCTTGCCCACGTTGGGCAGCCCTACGATACCTAATTTCATCTTTTCTCACAACTCCTTTATTTTCAAGGGTTTCCCGTCTTTTACAGGATCGCTCCGCACCATTTCCGCACCATTTTGTCCCAGCTCAGCCGGCTTCCCCTTTTGTCTCGAAAATCCGGACAGCGCTCAGCATGAAGTCCTCGGAGACGTGCACATAGCGATCCATGGTGGTTTTAATACTCGCGTGACCAAGCAGTTTTTGAAGCGTCTTTGGCGGCATGCCATATTCGATAGCGCGGGTTGCATAAGTATGCCGCAGGGCGTGCATACAGAAGCGCTTTATCCCCGCCTTATCACAAAGCTTATAGAGGTGGGTGTCATAGGAACTGTTTTTTGCAGGCTCTCCTGTTCGCCAGTTCACAAAGACTAGATCGTGCATAAACAGAGTGTTCTTTTCTCCCGTGCGCCGGTCTATGTACTCAAGACAGCATGACATGATTTCAGCCTCTTTTCGCTCGTAGCGTTCGCCATAGCATTCTAACAGCACGTTATATGCTTTCGCCGTGAGCGGTATCGTTCGATAGCTTTTCTTGCTTTTGGGCGGCCCGGCACGCCAACAGTGCTGGTCGTGCCGGTATTCCAAAGCCTTGTTGATCGTCAGAGTCCGCTTTTCCCAATCTATGGCATCCCAAGTCAATCCAATCAACTCGGAAGTCCGCAGTCCGGTTTCCAGCAACAACAGGTATTGCCTGTAATTGTGCGATTGCCGCGCAACTTCCATAAACTTTTCCTGCTCATCCACTGTCAAGAATTTAATGTCATCAACAGCCCGAACCGGTTTGGTATACCTCACACCGTTCATAGGGTGCTTTATGAGAATGTCGTTCATCACAGCCGCCCGAAACATCGTTCCCATTGCAATGTAGGCTTGGCGGATCGTTGAGCCGGCATATTTGAGTTCCATCCGGTTCAAGACCGCTTTGCAGTGCATGGGCTTGACATCGCATATGCGCATGGCACCTATCACCGGGCGAATGTTGATCCGGTATCTTTCCTCATAATTACGTCTGGTATTGAGAGCCAAATCGCAGATTAGATTGCCTATCCAGTAAGTATACCATTCCTCGACCGTCATCTCGGAATCTGTGGTTATTACGTCATGCCGATCATTGTACTTTGCATCTGCCAGCCAATTTCGTGCCTCAACCAATGTATCAAAGTGCTTTTCAAGACGCTTTCCATGCTTATTGTTATATCTTGCCGAGTATTTACCATCCTTCCTTTGGCAGATACCTTTTCCGCATTCTCTGCCTTTCAAGTTTTTTCCCATTGTTGAATGCCTCCTCAAGCAGTCCACTCAAGAGAAAGAGCCCAACGCGACAACGTTTAAATTATAGCATAGCATCCTGTTATTTTCAATCACTCGCCACTATTTTGGTGCGCACCCGGAGTAATTTCATCAAATTAGCACCTTGCCGGAAATATATTCCTCAAACGCTCTGCGCTTTACGAGCTTGCGCGTCCCAACATAAAGGACAAATGGACAGTTTGGCTGTCTGAGCATAGATTCTATCTTATTGATGCCTATATTACTGTACTCGGCCGCTTCACGGATTGTTAAGACCATTTTTAAGTGTATGGGAACTCTCTCTATTATGCGTGGCTCGCATCCTTGGTATAATTTTTCAGACATATTGTGTTCCTCCTGCTGTTTTATAGCGGCTCAAAATGAAGGTAACACATCTCGCTTTTCGTTTTGCTCGCCAACCACCGGCCCATTTCCTGTGCTCTCTTCGACCGCGTATTAGCAGGCTGCCGCTGTGCGGCACTTATGTGACAGGTGCGCGCCCTATGTCTTTGCACACTATCAGCCACTCCTGTATAACTTCCTGACCCGGCTGTTCAGTTTTCAAGGTGCATGTAATAGAACCAGTCATCTTCTGACTGGCTTAGCCTTACACTAAATAAAAAGAAATCAGGCACCGTAAATTTAACATGCGAAGGAATATTTTTTCAAATTCTCTATATGAGCGATATCGTTTCTTGACTGCCACAATATATTGTGGTACTATCACCATGTAATTGTTTTTTGTGCAACGCTTATACAGGCATTTCAGAGTGTTTCTGAACCGCACACGTTGTTAAGCTTGTATTTTAGTCAACAACACCACTATGCCGCAGAGCAGTGGGCTGTTGACTTTTTTGTTTTTGGGGGGACATTCCATTTCCCCCTGCAGCGAGAATGACACCGCCATGCCATCGGCAGGCGCAAGCGAGTCTTATGCGCCGTCAGTCCTGGTCAGCACGGAGGGCCTTCCTGAGAAAGACTGGCTGGAATACCGGCGCAGGGGGATCGGCGGCAGCGATGCAACCGCCATATTAGGAATCTCACCGTTTGCTACGGCACGGGATCTCTACTATGACAAGCTGAAGATCGTGCCATTTGACGACTCGGAGAGCAACTGGGTAGCCAAGAAGATGGGGCATCTGCTGGAGGATCTGGTCGCAGAGATATTCCATGTGAAAACGGGGTATCGCATCTATCAGATCAAGAAGATGTTTTATCATCCGGTGCATACGTTTATGCTGGCGGATATTGACTATTTTGTAGAGCTTCCCGGAGGACGAACCGCGATCCTCGAAATAAAAACCACCAACTATAATGCAAAGGATCACTGGTGGTCCGAGGATGGGCAGGAGATCGTTCCCCTCAACTATGAGGCTCAGGGGCGGCACTATATGGCCGTGATGAACATTGATGAGGTCTTCTACTGCTGCCTGTACGGCAACAATGAAGATGAAGTCATCATCCGGCATATCGACCGTGACCGGGACTATGAGGCGGAGCTGATCGCGCTGGAGCAGGATTTCTGGGAGAACCACATCCTCACCGGCATGCCCCCACCCTATACGGAGGACGGCGATCTGATCCTTAACAGCGTCAGGCGTCATTTCGGGCCTGCTGACCCATCGGCGCCGGAGCTGATACTGGAGGGGAATATGGCACTGCTGATCCCCCGGTATCTGGAGCTTCAGACCCAGCGAAACGCGGAGAAACGAAACTATGAGCACATTGAAGCGGAAATGCGGCGGCTGCAAGGCCGTATCGTCGCAGAAATGGGACGAAGCTGCACGGCTGTCTGTCAGGGGCGTGAAGCGGCTTACAGTATCAGCTATAAGTCTGTGCGTAAATCCGGCATCAGTAAGGACAACCTGCAGCGTTTGCAGGCGCAGCACCCGGACATCTACGAGCAGTACGTCACTGTTTCGGAAAGCCGACGCTTCTATGTGAAAAAACGACGAGAGGAGGCTGCATGAGTTGGCTTATACAGGCATCTATGAACGGACGATCTTCTATAACCCTGTCAACAAGTACAGCGCAATCAGCGTAAAGACCTCAGACCGTTCTATCCCCGAAAAGGCTCGCAGCGCGTACCGGCATCGGGACAATATGATCCATTTTGCCGCCGTGGGCTATGAGCTGCCGCGCACCGATCAGGTCAGCATGATACTGGACGGTGAGTGGAAAGAGGGTAAAAACGGCTTTCAGCTGCATGTGACGAAATGCGAGGAGGTCGTACCTCAGACCCGCGAAGGGATCAAGGGGTATCTTTCCTCACGGCTTATCAAGGGCATTGGCGGCAAAACCGCCGAGCTGATCGTAGACCGGTTTGGCGCAGATACACTGCATGTGCTGGAGAATGAACCGGAGAGGCTTCTGGAGATACGGGGCGTCAGCAAGGCAAAGCTGGAGGAGATCATTGCCTCCTATAACAAGAGCCGAACCCTTCGTGATCTGATGCTGCTGTTGGCCCCCTTTCAGATCACCCCCACCACCGCCACGAAGATTTATGACCATTTCGGCGCACACAGCGTGGATATTCTGCGGGATAACCCCTTCGAACTCTGTCAGATATCATAATGGTTTCGTTGGGGGAGCGGCCATTATGGGCGGGCCTCTGCACCGCACGGCGTTTTTCGTTGCTTTTCGACACAAGAAAAACGCCCGCATTCTGCTCAGGCAGAATGCGGGCGTTTTGATATTCGGCGTTGTCTCAGTTCAAAACGTATTCGCGTAAAGGGCTGTCTTTAGCGTCACTTTGTATCTTGTTCATAGTTCAGGCAAGGTCTTTTTGGTGTGTGTCGGTAAAAAAATGAAGCCCAACCTTTGCAGAATATGCAAAAGTGGGCTTATCCTCTTTATTTATCTTCGCTTCGGTTACGGTGCAGGCTTGCCTTCAGTGCCGTGACAGTATCCGTGATGATTTTTATTTCATCCTCGTTACAATCTGCGACCAGATCAGAAAGCCAACTGTTCAGGACAGGCCGCGCACTGCGCATTTCCATGCACAGCCCCTCGGCGGGATCACAGTCCAGAATATTCATCATTTGCACAAGCAGCTTTGTGCTGGGAATCGTCATGCCGGTTTCAATATGGCTGCTATGTGTAGACCCCACATCACTCATCGCAGCCAGCTGCTCCTGCGCCATGTTTTTCCGTATGCGCGCTTCCTTGAGCCGTGCGCCTATAAATGCGTAGTCTATCATACAAACAAGTCTCCTGCAGATGAAGTGTTCTTAACTTGTATTGTATGTGCATTTTGCTCATGTTTTAATATCCTAAATGTGCAACCGCCTATATACTTATAGTTGCGAGGAAATTTTTTCCGTTTTTTGGTGCATCAGAGTATTATTTGCTTAATTAAGTCAAATTTTTCGTTGAAAGGTCAACAAATCTCAAAAAGCCGGCTCGCAGCACACTTATAGCGCACACGCTGGCAAAAGCGAACCATCCTACCACGCTGCACGCTTCCCTGTTTTATTCACCGCTACCCCAGTTGCTCCGTCACGGCAAAGTGGTTTTTCTCATACCGGATCAGCCCGTCCCGCTGCATGAGGGACAGCTCGTTGCTCAGCGCGCTGCGCTCCACGTTCAAGTAGTCCGCCAGCTGCTGGCGGTTGTAGGGGATGTTGAATTCATAGCTGCCGGTGCGCTTGATGCACTCCGAGAAATAGGACAGCAGCCGCTTGCGGATGGACTTGGGCGAGGTGTGCAGCACCCGGCGGGAGAGCTGCAAATTCTTCCCGGCGGAGAGTGTCAGCAGGTTCCGCAGCAGCCGGAGGTGGCGGGGACACACCTTGGCGCAGGGCTCCAGCACCTGCCCGATGTGCAGCAGCAGCACCTCTGTGTCCTCGGCGGCGGTGACGTTGACCATCAGCGGCTCACCCGGCACGCAGGCATATGCCTCCGCAAAGATACCGCCTGCGCCCACGCTGCTGAGGACGCTGTTGTTGCCCCATACGTCCCCCATCTCGATGATGACACGGCCGGACAGCACCACGCCCAGCTGCTCCGTGGGCGTCCCCTCCGGCAGGATGACCGCACCCTTCTTATAGGTGCGCTCTACGGCGCGCAGGCAGCGCAGCATTTCCTCGATGTCCGCCACCGTCATGCCGCGAAATAGCGGGGTGTTCCCCAAAATGATCCGCATATTTTTCTCCTTTTCGTTGGCATGCCAACAGACTTTCATAAATTATGATAGTAAAATGAAGCCACAAAGTCAAGAAGAACCGCAAGGAGGACAAAAATATGGTACGGAGAATCATTGAGATCGACAGGGACAAGTGCAACGGCTGCGGCGCCTGCGCCGAGGCGTGTCACGAGGGTGCCATCGCCATGGTGGACGGCAAGGCGCAGCTGATGCGGGATGACTACTGCGACGGGTTGGGGGACTGCCTGCCCACCTGCCCCACCGGGGCCATCACCTTTGTGGAGCGGGAGGCCGCCGCCTACGATGAAAAAGCCGTCATGGAGAACAAGCAGCGGAAAATACGGGAGCAGGGCATGACGCTGCCCTGCGGCTGCCCCGGCAGCCAGTCCCGGAACATTCCACGGCAAGATGCACCTGCCGTGGAAGCACCCCGCGCTGAACAGGCAAGCCGTCTGTCCCAGTGGCCGGTGCAGATCAAGCTGGTGCCGGTGAACGCCCCGTATTTTGACGGCGCACGGCTGCTCATCGCCGCCGACTGCACCGCCTACGCCTACGCCGCCTTCCATGAGCGATTCATCAAGGGGCACATCACGCTGGTGGGCTGTCCCAAGCTGGACAGCGTGGACTATGCCGAAAAGCTGACAGAGATCATCCGCAGCAACGACATCAGGAGCGTCACCGTCGTGCGGATGGAGGTACCCTGCTGCGGCGGGCTGGAGATGGCGGCGAAAAAGGCACTCCAGCAGAGCGGAAAGTTCATCCCGTGGCAGGTGGTCACCGTCACGGTGGACGGCCGGCTGGTGGAAGAATAACAAAATCATTAGAAAAAGAAAGGAAGAAGCACAATGAAGTATGTATGCACCGTTTGCGGTTGGGAGTACGACGAGAGCGCGGGGTATCCCGAGGGCGGCATCGCGCCGGGAACGCCATGGAGCGAGGTGTCGGAGGACTTTGAATGCCCCCTGTGCGGCGTGGGTAAGGACAGCTTCGAGGAGGCGTGAGCTTTCTGCAAGAGAGGCAAAGACTATGAGTT
>CDYU01044095.1_pt1 | contig 28300 bp, 20 predicted proteins | sample 480701 | NCBI WGS metagenome assembly CDYU01 (sample SAMEA3182105, study PRJEB8094) | gut metagenome | biome: human; feature: gut; material: Stool; isolation source: human stools | place: Canada | collected 2013-02-26 | reverse complement strand
ACGTTTGACATCGTGATGGCAGTATTCGACATCGGGCAGAACGTGGTTTCCGGTGCAGCCGGTGTCATCCACGGCAACACCAGCATTGACATTGACGCGACGATTGCGCAGATGCGTACCGGCATGGAGAACATGGGCGTCGGAGAACTGCTCGGACTGTCGATAGAAACGCTCCTGATCAGCCTGTGCCTCAAAATCATGGCAATCCTCATTACGGTCATTCTCTACGGGCGCATGATTGAGATTTACTGCACCGTGAGCATTGCGCCTATTCCCATCGCAACCATGAGCAACCGCGAATGGGGCAGCATCGGCACGAACTATCTGAAAGGCTTGTTCGCTCTGGCATTTCAGGGCTTTCTCATCATGGTCTGCGTCGGCATCTATGCAGTGCTGATCAACGGCATGATTATCGCAGACAACATTCACTCGGCTCTGTTCTCTGTGGCAGCGTATACGGTCATTCTGTGCTTCTCGCTGTTCAAGACCGGAAGCCTCGCAAAATCCATTTTCCATGCGCACTAAGGAGGTCGGCAGCATGAAGAAGTACAGCATCATCTACGCCGATCCCCCTTGGGCGTATCGGACTTACTCCAAGAAGGGACAGGGACGGTCGGCAGAAAGCCACTACCCGACAATGTGCATTGAGGACATCAAGGCGCTTCCAGTCGGTGAGCTTGCCGCGAAGGACTGCGCCCTGTTCCTTTGGATCACATTCCCGTGCCTCTGTGAAGCACTCGAAGTGCTGGCGGCATGGGGCTTTTCTTATAAGACCGTGGCTTTTGTATGGGTGAAGCAAAATCGCAGGAACGATGATCTCTTCACCGGCATGGGGTATTGGACAAGGGCAAACGCCGAAATCTGCATCCTTGCTACAAAGGGACACCCGAAGCGAGTTGACGCCGGTGTGCGTCAGGTCATCCTCAGCCACATCGAAGAGCATTCCAAAAAGCCGGATGAAGCGCGGGAGCGCATTGTTCGGCTCATGGGAGACCTTCCCCGCGTAGAGCTATTTGCCCGTCAGTCTCCAGAAGGCTGGGACGTTTGGGGCAATGAGGTCGAATGCACGGCTCATCTTCCTATGGAGGAAACACCATGCTGCGGCTAAGACCCATCTCTCTTCGAGACGCCAACGAGTATGTCCGGCAGCATCACCGGCATCACAAGCCGGTTGCCGGTCACAAGTTTTCCATCGGCTGTGAAGCAGACGGTGAGCTGGTCGGCGTAATCATCGCCGGGCGTCCCGTCAGCCGGTATCTGGATGACGGCTTCACATTGGAGGTCACAAGGCTATGCACCAACGGGGCGAAGAACGCTTGCAGCTTTCTCTACGGCGCGGCGGCAAGAGCTGCTGCGGCTATGGGCTATAAGCGCATCATCACCTACACGCTGGAAAGTGAAAACGGTGCAAGCCTTCGGGCTTCCGGCTGGATTTGTCAAGGCAAAGCGGGTGGGCTTCGCTGGACGGGCAAGCGTCAGCCGAAGGAGGATCAATATCCCGCACAAATGAAGCTGCGCTATGAAAAGCAGCTTAGAAAGGAGGAAACAGTCAATGGCATTTGTTCCGGTCCCGAAGGATCTTAACCGCGTCAAAACGAAGGTCATGTTCAACCTGACCAAGCGGCAGCTCATTTGTTTTTCCATCGCTGCGGCAGTCGGTGTCCCGATCTTCTTTCTGGCGAAGGCGCATCTCGACTTGTCTACGGCGGCAATGCTGATGGTGGTTATCATGCTCCCGTTTATCTTCTTCGCGCTTTACGAGAAGGACGGTCAGCCCGCCGAAAAGTATCTGTACCACATCGTACAGTCCATGTTCATCCGGGACAAGGTGCGTCCCTATCGCACAAACAATCTCTACGCTGAGATTCAGCAGAAAATCAAAGAACAGGAGGAATTGCAGCTTGAACAACAGCACAGCAAAGGCAAAGCCTAAGATGACCGTCAAGAACGGCGTCGTTTACGGCGATGCCCTTTCCGCTCAGGAAAAGAAGCGGATCGTCATGCAGAAGAAAAAGGACAGGAAGGCAAAGAAAGTCCGCAAGTCCGCCCAGCAGACCATCCCCTATGTGGAGATGTGCCGTGACGGTATTTGCAAGGTGAATAACCGGCTCTATACCAAGTCCATCGCCTTTGAGGACATCAACTACCAGCTTGCGCAGAACGAGGACAAAACTGCCATCTTTGAGAACTGGTGCGACTTTCTGAACTACTTTGATAGCTCGATTTTCGTCCAGCTCTCCTTCATCAATCAGAAGGCAAGCCTCAATGAGTTCCGCAAGCGCATCAACATTCCGGCACAGGAGGACGCTTTCAACGACATCCGCTCCGAGTATTCCGGTATGCTGCAAAGTCAGCTCACCAAGGGCAACAACGGACTGGTCAAGAGGAAGTACATCACCTTCGGCATTGAGGCAGACTCCCTCCGCACGGCAAAGCCGAAGCTCGAACGTATTGAAACAGACATTCTCAACAACTTCAAAACCCTCGGCGTGAGGACGGAACCGCTGTCCGGCTATGAACGACTGAAAGTGCTTCATGATGTGTTCAACATGGACACCAATGAGCCGTTCCGCTTTTCCTTTGACATGGTTGCCCGGACAGGACTTTCCAGCAAGGACTTCATCGCTCCCACTTCCTTTGACTTCCGTGAAGGCAAGTGCTTCAAGATGGGCAAAACCATCGGCGCGGTAAGCTTCCTGCAAATCCTCGCGCCGGAACTCAATGACCGTATGCTTGCCGACTTCCTTGAGATGGACAGCAACATCACGGTCAATTTTCATATCCGGACGATTGACCAGGCGAAGGCGATCAAGAGCATCAAGTCGAAGATCACCGACCTCGACAAGATGAAGATTGAAGAGCAGAAAAAGGCAGTCCGCTCCGGCTACGATATGGACATCATTCCGTCCGATCTCGCTACCTTCGGCGGTGAGGCAAAGCGTCTGTTGCAGGATCTCCAGACCCGCAATGAGAGACTGTTCCTTGTGACTATCCTCATCATGAATACAGCAACCAATCGCCAGAAGCTCGAAAATGCGGTATTCCAGACCGCCGCCATTGCTCAAAAGTATAACTGTGCGCTCAAGCGTCTTGACTTCCAGCAGGAGGAAGGGCTGATGTCCTCTCTGCCTATCGGCGTCAATCAGGTGGAGATTGAGCGCGGACTGACCACTTCCAGCACAACGGTTTTCGTGCCGTTCACCACGCAGGAGCTTTTTCAGGGCGGCGAAGCTCTCTACTACGGGCTGAATGCGCTGTCCAACAACATGATCATGGTTGACCGCAAGCAGCTCAAAAACCCCAACGGACTGATCTTGGGTACGCCCGGTTCCGGTAAGTCCTTCTCCGCAAAGCGTGAAATGACGAACGCCTTCCTCATCACGGAGGATGACATCATCGTCTGCGACCCCGAAGCCGAGTATTTTCCCCTCGTGCAGAAGCTCGGTGGTCAGGTCATCCGCATTTCGCCGGTCAGCACGGATTACATCAATCCGCTGGACATCAACACGAACTACTCCGAAGAGGAAAACCCGCTGACGCTGAAATCCGACTTCATCCTCTCCATGTGTGAGCTGATTGTCGGCGGCAAGGACGGCTTGCAACCGGTTGAGAAGACCATCATTGACCGCAGCGTCCGCATGGTCTATCAGGAGTTTCTTGCAGACCCCAAGCCGGAGAAAATGCCGATCCTCGAAGACCTCTACAACATTCTGAGAAATCAGAAGGAACCGGAGGCACAGCGCATCGCAACTGCCCTTGAAATCTATGTTCACGGCTCTCTGAACGTCTTCAATCACAGAACGAATGTGGATGTCAACAACCGCTTTGTCTGCTATGACATCCGCGAACTCGGCAAGCAGCTTAAAAAGCTCGGTATGCTGATCGTGCAGGATCAGGTGTGGAACAGAGTTACCATCAACCGCGCCCAGCACAAGGCAACGCGCTACTACATGGACGAGTTCCATCTGCTCTTGAAGGAGGAACAGACCGCCGCATACAGCGTGGAAATCTGGAAGCGTTTCAGAAAGTGGGGCGGCATCCCGACCGGCATCACCCAGAACGTCAAGGATCTGCTTGCGTCCCGCGAGGTAGAGAACATCTTTGAAAACTCGGATTTTGTCTACCTTCTGAATCAGGCATCCGGCGACCGGCAGATTCTCTCGAAGGCGCTGAACATCTCGCCCAGCCAGCAGAACTACATCACCAACTCCAACGCCGGTGAGGGACTGATCTTCTACGGCTCGACCATCGTTCCCTTCAAGGACGATTTCCCGAAGGACACCCAGCTTTACCGCATCATGACCACCAAACCCGAAGAAACCGTACAGAACTAAGGAGGATTTTTGAATATGAACAACAAGATGATTACCATTCCCTACGCGGACGCTATCGAATACGGAGAGAACACCTCCGCGCTGTTTAAGGCTCTGTGGGAGCTGACCGATCTGATCCGACTGGAAAGCGACCTCAAGAAGCATCACCGCGCCTACCTCCATGTGAGGGAGGACATCGACGAAAAGGTCAAGGAAGCGCGTCAGATTATGACCAAGGTATCTGTGGATATGATCGGTTTCTACTTCAAGGTTGATGTTCCCAAGTGCAGCAACAGCGATGAGAATACCCCTTTCGCTGACGCGGCGGATGATGAAACCGTATCTATCCCCAAGGATGAGTATGAGCTGATGATCGACGATCTGCTCACGATGTCCGAAATCATCCAGTGCGTCGCAGATATGCGCACGCAGGATGTGAAGGCAATCCGCGAGTTCGGCAAGTTCGTCCCCGCCTTTGCCGCCTTTGAGAAGAACCGGCTGAGCCTCTATCGTGAGGCGGCGAAGGAAGCCGAGGAAATCTTCGACCGTTGGGCGGACGAGATTGACGATCTCGACGAGGACTTCACGGAAGACGAGGACTACGAGCCGGACGAGTATTACTCCGACTGATGCCAATTGAAATGTTGTCGGGTTTCACAGCCAACATTTCAATGGAAACACAAATCCAACAGAACAGGAGGTACACCACCATACAACTTGACATCATTCATACCGGCGATTGCCTTGAAATCCTGAAAACTCTGCCCGATGATAGCGTTCATTGCTGTGTGACGTCCCCTCCGTATTACGCGCTCCGCGATTACGGCATGGAGGCTCAGATCGGCAGAGAGACAACGCCGAAGGAATATATCTCGCGCCTGACGGAAGTGTTTACCGAAGTCAGGCGCGTTTTGCGTCCGGATGGAACGCTCTGGCTGAACATCTCGGACACCTACGCCGGGAAAGGCAATCAGGGCGAATTTATTGACCCGAAGAACCCCAACGGCAGAAACGGTCAGGCTGTGGCTCTCAACAACAAGGTTGAGGGCTGCAAGCCGAAAGACATGATCGGTATTCCGTGGATGCTGGCTTTTGCCCTCCGCGATACCGGCTGGTATCTGCGCAACGACATCATCTGGATGAAGGATAACCCCATGCCGGAGAGCGTGAAAGACCGCTGTGTCCGCTGCTATGAGCATATCTTTCTGTTTTCCAAGTCCAAGAAGTATTTCTTTGACTACAAGGCGATCTCCGAACCGATTGCTCCCGCAACGGCGGAACGCCTCAAGCGCGGCATGAAGGGCGGTAACAAATACGGAAAGCCCGTTCCCGGTCAGCCTCAGCCGCAGTCCATCAACCGCCCCCGTGAGCACGGAGAGATCAAGGATTGTGACATCAATCCGCTCCGCAACAAGCGCGATGTCTGGAAGATCAACACCGTACCCTTCAAGGGCGGTCACTATGCCGCCTACCCTCCAAAGCTGGTTGAAACCTGTCTTCTCGCTGGTTGTCCAGAAGGCGGCATTGTGCTTGACCCGTTCATGGGAAGCGGCACAACCGGCATGGTTGCCTCACAGATGGGGCGTCATTTCGTGGGCATAGAGCTGAACCCTGAATACACCGAGCTTGCCTACAAGCGGATTGGAGGTGAAATCTGATGTCCAAGGAACCGGAACTCAAAGCCCGCGACAAGGTTGTTCTGCGGATGAAGCGGGAGGGCGCGGTTGAGGAAAACCTGACGGCTGGCACCGAGCGGCGTGTGTCAAAACGGCTGGACGATGCGGAGCTGGTCAAGCCCGCTGAGACAGCCGCGCCTTCCGAAGCTCTTTCTGCGGAGGAACAGAAAAAGGTGCAGATGCGCCGTCAGCAGCGTCAGTTTCAGGCGGAACACGCCGAGGATAACGACACACAGCCGCCCTCGGAAACGTCCGTCACAGAAGAGAAAAAGCCGGATAATCCACCCCAGAATGTACCTGAACCGCTGCCCTCATCGGAAACGCCGTTCAAGCCGCCTGCTTTGGAGCAGCACGGTGTTTCTTCTCATACCGGCACGGTGATTGCCGAAACGGTTGTCACACACAAGCTGCGCAAGACCTCTGCGGTTGAAGCAGTGGATGCAGATGCCATTCTCACTCAAGCGGCGGAGACTGCCTCTGCAAAGCCGCTCTCGGACGATGCCGTCTCGACCACGAAACGGATGCAGAAGCTCGAAAGGAAGTCCGAGAAGGCACATGAGCGACTGGACGCTGCCCGCGAGAAGCTGCCCACGCACAAGGTTCTCAAGAAGGAGCGCGTTTTTGATGAAGAGACCGGCAAGGGCAAAACCCGCCTTCATTTTGAGGATGAGCTGAAAAAGCCCAAGGGCAAAGGCAAGCTGCAATTTGAAGCGGATAAAACCGTCCGCAAGGTCGGTGACACCCTCGCTTCCGGCATTCACGGCAAAATCCATGAGGTCGAGCAGGAAAACTCGGCGGTTGAGGCAGCGCACAAAACGGAGATTGTCGCGGAGACAGCCGCAAGGCATTTCAGTCATTACAGAGAAAAAAGCGTCAACAAGCCCTATGAGAAGGTTTCCAAGCTGGAACACAAGGCGGATGTAGCTGATGCGAAGCTCCAATATGAGAGAAATCAGCAGGAGCATCCTGAGATGAAGAAGCAGAACATGAACAAGCACTACCAGAAGCAGAACATCAAGAAGGAATACGCCGCCGCTCGGAATGCCGGTTCTCAGACTGCCGGGACTGCCACAAAGAATACCGGCAAAAAGCTCGGTGAGAAGGCGTCCGACAAGATCAAGGAGTTCTTTGAGAAAAACAAGAAGGTCTTTATCTGGCTCGGCGTCGGAATTGCCCTTCTCGTTTTGCTCAGTGCTGGAATCAGCTCGTGTTCGATGCTCACCTCTACCGGCTCGTCGGTTATCGCTTCCTCTTATCTCAGCGAGGATGACGCGATGCTCGGCGCGGAAGCGCAGTATTGCCGGATGGAGCAAGAGCTGCAAAGCTATCTGGATAACTATGAAGGCACTCATGACTATGACGAATATCACTTCGATCTTGATGATATTGAGCATGACCCCTATGTGCTGATCTCCATTCTCTCGGCTCTCCATGAGGGCGAGTTCACGCTGGATGAGGTGCAGGGTACGCTCCAAATGCTGTTTGAAAAGCAGTACATTCTCACCGAAGAGGTCATCGTCGAAACGAGATACCGCACGGAGACCGACACATGGACGGACGCGGACGGCAACACGCACACGGAAACCTACCGCGTCCCGTATGACTACTACATCTGCAACGTGAAGCTCGAAAACTTCAATCTCTCCCATGTCCCGGTCTACATCATGTCTCAGGAACAGCTTTCCATGTACGCAACGTATATGTCGGTGCTGGGCAACCGCGAGGATCTGTTCGGTGACTCTCCCTATGTGGACAAGTACATCACCAATCCTCCCGCCGATTACGATGTCAACCCGGAGTACCTGAACGATGAGAAGTTTGCAGCGCTGATTACCGAGGCGGAAAAGTATCTCGGTTATCCGTATGTGTGGGGCGGCTCCAATCCCGACACGTCTTTTGACTGCTCCGGCTTTGTCAGCTACGTTCTCACGAACAGCGGTCTTGTGAATACCGGTCGGCTGGGCGCACAAGGGCTTTACAACGTCTGTACGCCGGTCTCAAAGGCGAATGCACAGCCCGGTGATCTCATCTTCTTTGTCGGGACGTATGACACCCCCGGCGTGTCCCACGTCGGCATTTATGTTGGTGATGGGGTCATGATCCACTGCGGCGACCCCATTCAGTACACATCCATCAATTCTTCCTACTGGCAGCAGCATTTTTACGCCTTCGGAAGACCCGCCTATTAAAAGAAAGGAGTTTTGCATGAATCCCAAGTATCAGAAAGTCCTCTCCGACATTGAGAAGGCTGAAAAGAAGAAGTCCGAAATCGAAGGACAGCTCAAGGAGCTGTACGACAAGAAGACAGAGCTGGAAAACCTTGAAATCATCAATACTGTGCGCTCTATGGTGATGGACAAGGATCAGATTATGGCGTTCCTGTCTTCCATGAAGGGCGGCACCAAGACCGCTGAAAATACGGAGGTAATCGACAATGCGTAAGAAGTTTCGTTTTTTGACCGTCCTTGCGGTCTGTGTCATGGTTCTGTCCTGCTTCTCGGTGACGGCGTTTGCCTACGCCGATGATACCGAACAGAACCTTCCCGTCACGGAGGCCACTCAGCCCGAACAGCAGCCCGCAGTCACTCCCACGCTGGAAAAGTCGAAGGGTGAGCCGATTGACGATGAGGGCAACGCCTACACCCGCGACTTGCTCTATGACAAGGCAACCAACAAGCAGTTCATCACTGTCCAGACGAAGAACGGCAACACCTTCTATATCGTCATTGACTACGATGCACCCATCAATGAGGATGAGGAACAGTATCAGACGTACTTCCTGAACATGGTCGATGAAAGCGATCTGCTTGCGCTGCTGGATGAAGACACTGCGGCGGCTCTGACCACCTGTAACTGCAAGGAAAAGTGCGCTGCTGGTCAGGTCAACACCGACTGCCCGGTCTGCAAGACCAACATGAGCGAATGCACCGGCACAGCCCCCGTTACACCTGAGCCGGATAAGGATGCGGAAACCGATGTCCCCGCCCCTAAACCCGAAAAGAAATCCAACATCGGCATGATCCTCGTCATCTTTGCCCTTGCCGGTGCTGCGGGTGCAGCCTATTACTACATCAAGTTCGTCAAGGGCAGAAAGCCCAAGGATGAGGATCTGGACTTCTTCGACGATGAAGGCTACGAGGAAGAGCCGTACATCAACGAGGATGAAGAGCCGCAAATTGCGGTAGACGGGGAAACGGACGGTGATGAGGATTGATCTTAGTCATTGCTGAAAAGCCCAGCGTTGCCCAGTCCATCGCAAAGGTGCTGGGCGCAACGTCCCGAAAGGACGGCTATATGGAGGGCGGCAATTACATCGTTTCGTGGTGCTTCGGTCATCTGGTGGAGCTGGCAGACGCCAGCTCCTACGATGAGCGGTATGCCAAGTGGCGGTATGACGATCTGCCCATTGTTCCGGAGAACTGGATGTTTGAGGTCACGAAGGACAAAGCACAGCAGTTCAAGGTGCTGTCCTCTCTCATGAAGGACAAGCGCGTCACTGAGCTTGTCTGCGCAACCGATGCAGGGCGTGAGGGTGAGCTGATCTTCCGGCTGGTCTACAACAAAGCCGGATGCACCAAGCCCTTCAAGCGTCTGTGGATCAGCTCGTTGGAGGACTCCGCCATCCGCGAAGGCTTCAATCATCTCCGGGACGGCAAGGAATATGACCGTCTCTATGAAGCGGCACTCAGCCGCTCGAAGGCAGACTGGATTGTCGGTATCAACGGCACCCGCCTGTTCACCACGCTCTATCACAAGAAGCTGGTGGTCGGGCGCGTCCAGACGCCGACCCTTGCAATGCTGGTGGAGCGTGACGGGAAAATCTCCACGTTCCATAAGGAGAAGTATTTCAACGTCCACGTCGGCAAGGGCGATCTGACCGCCGATCTGGAAAAGGTCAAAACCGAAGAGGAAGCAAAGAAGATTGCGGCGGCTTGCGAGAAAAAGCAAGCCGTCGTTTCTTCTCTCAAGCGGGAGACGAAAACCGTCAACCCTCCGAAGCTCTATGATCTGACCACCTTGCAGCGCGAGGCTAACCGCTACTACGGCTTCACCGCCCAGCAGACGCTCGATCTCGTACAAACACTCTACGAAAAGAAGCTCCTGACCTATCCGCGCACGGACAGCCAGTTCATTACGGACGATATGGAGGACACCGCACGTCAGGTCATTTCTATCGTCTGCCGCCAACTTCCGCTTTTCTCCGGCGTTTCGATTACGCAGGACATTGCCCGCGTGACCGACAACAGCAAGGTCACAGATCACCATGCCATTCTCCCGACTGTCCAGCTTGAAAAGCAGGATGTTTCCGCGCTCCCTCAGTCAGAGCAGAAAATCCTCAATCTTGTCGGGATGCGCCTTCTGTGTGCGACCGGCGAGAAGCACACCTACGCAGAAACGCAGATCACGCTCTCCTGCGAGGGCTATGTGTTCAAGAGCAAGGGGAAGACCGTCGTTCAAAACGGATGGAAAGCCATCGAAGAGCTGTTCAAGGCTTCCCTCAAGACGAAGGAAAAGGACGATCCCATGAAGTCCCTGCCCGAAGTCCATGAGGGCGATGTTCTGGATGGTGTGTCCGCCAGCGTCACCGAACACTTTACGACATCCCCGAAGCAGTACACGGAAGACACACTCCTGTCTGCGATGGAGACTGCCGGAAACGATCAGTTCGACGATGACACCGAGAAGAAAGGTCTCGGCACTCCCGCAACCCGCGCCGGTATCATTGAAAAGCTGGTGAAATCCGGCTTTGCAGAGCGCAAAGGCAAATCCCTCATTCCCACAAAGGACGGCTGCAACCTCGTCTGTGTTCTGCCGGAACAGATCACGTCTCCCGCAATGACGGCGGAATGGGAAAACACTCTCATGGAGATTGAGCGCGGCAATGCGGATGCAGACGCCTTCCTCAAAGGCATTGTCCGGATGACCGGGGATCTCGTGAAAGCCTATCCCTTCCTCTCCGATGCCGAAGTCCAGCGTTTCGGCACGGGTAAGGAGGAAATCGGCAAATGTCCCCGCTGCGGCTCTCCGGTCTATGTCGGCAAGGGCAACTTCTACTGCTCGAACAAGGACTGCTCCTTCTGCCTGTGGGAAGACAACAAGTTCTTTTCCGGCAAGAAAAAGAAGCTGACCAAGAGGATTGCAAAGGAGCTGCTGGACAAGGGCTGGTGCCGAGTGACCGGGCTTTACACGCCGAAGAAGCCTCAGCTCTACGATGCGGTGATCCGTCTGGATGACAGCGGCGGCAAATATGTCAGCTTCAAGATGGAGTTTGGTCGATGACCCGCCCAAAGTATGTTGCTTCATGCAGCGGAGGCAAAGACAGCGTAGCGACGCTCCTGCTGGCTGCACAGCACAATGAGCCGCTGGACGAGGCGGTTTTCAGCGAGGTCATGTTTGATAAGGACACAAGCGGCGAAGTCCCGGAACACCGGGACTTCATCTATGACTGGCTCAAGCCCTTCTGCGAAAAAGAGCTGGGCATCAAGTTCACCATTCTCCACGCGGACAAGACCTACGATGATGTGTTCCATCACGTCATCACCCGCGGACCTCATAAGGGCGAGGTTCGCGGTTTTGCGTGGGCTGGGATGTGCGCGGTCAATCGTGACTGCAAAATCCCGCCAGTCCACAAGTACAATGCCGCACTCTCGCCGGACACTGTGAGCTATGTCGGCATCGCGGAGGATGAGCCAAAACGCCTTGCTCGTCTGGACGGTGTGAAGAAGGTCAGTCTGCTTGCCAAGTACGGTATGACGGAGGCGGACGCTTACAAGCTCTGTCAGGATCACGGGCTGCTTTCCCCAATCTACGCTCACTGCCGGAGAAACGGCTGCTGGTTCTGTCCCAACGCCAGTGACTCGGAGCTGCTGCACATGGTCACAAAGCACCCGGATATGTTTGACCGGCTGATTGAATGGGAGAACGAGGATAACATCTTCCATCGTCGGATGACGCGCAGAGAAACCCCGTCTGAGGTAAAGGCTCGTTTACTGAGCAAATCCCAGACGGGGTTTTCTTCGCCCAAAAGCAAATAAGAAATGGAGGTTTGAGATGGCTGAAAACAAAAATGCACAGCAAGTCCGCGAGATTACGGACAAGCTGGAACAGGGCATCAAGGAGCTGTTTGAATCCGATCGGTTCAAGGAATATCTCCGCACGATGTCCAAGTTCTACAACTATTCCTTCAACAACACGCTGCTCATTGCGATGCAGAAACCGGAGGCAACCTATGTTGCCGGTTATACCTCGTGGCAGCGCAACTTTGACCGTCAGGTCATGAAGGGCGAAAAGGGCATCAAGATTCTTGCACCCGCGCCGTACAAGGTGCAGGAAGAGCGTGAGAAGATTGACCCCGCGACGCAGAAGCCGGTGATCGGCGCAGATGGGAAGGCTGTCACAGAGACGGTTGAGGTTCTGCGCCCTGCCTTCAAGGTGGTGAGCGTGTTCGATGTCTCCCAGACGGACGGCAAGGAGCTTCCGGACATTATCGTCGATGAGCTGAAAGGCACCGTCGAAAACTACGAGGCGTTCTTCGACGCGCTCAGGCAGGAATCTCCCGTCCCTATTTCCTTTGAGGACATTCCGGGCGGCGCGAAGGGATTCTTCTCTCCGGTTGAAAGCCGCATTGCCATTCAGAAAAGCATGAGCGAAATCCAGACGGTCAAGACCGCCATTCACGAGATTGCTCATGCCAAGCTCCACGCCGTCAAGCCGGATGAAAAAGCCGCGCCAGAAGATAAGAAGGATCGGCACACCAAGGAGGTTGAAGCGGAAAGCGTTGCCTACACCGTCTGCCAACGGTACGGCATTGAAACCTCGGACTACTCCTTCGGTTACATCGCCGGTTGGTCATCCGGCAAGGAAACCAAGGAACTGAAAAGCTCTCTGGACACCATCCGCAAGACGGCGGCTGAGATGATCGAGGGCATTGACGCAAAGCTCAAGGTGCTGTTGGCGGAGAAAGCACAGTCCGAAGAGAAGGCAGCCGAGGCACCCGTGGAAGCGGTGCCGGAAGTCCCCATTTACCGCGAGACAGCGAATTACGCCTATGAAGCCGATGAGCTGGAGTCATACCGTGCTTCTCTCGCCGCAAACGTGGAATGCCGCCGTGCGATTGAAGCGGCGATCAGCTCCAACTACGGAGATAACCGCCTGAATGCGGAAGCTGCCGTGAAAAGCGTCCTTGAGCAGTTCTCTCCGGAGCGCGTCCGGTATGTCCTCGCAAACACCATTCAGCAGAAAGACTTTGACGGGCGCATTCCCCAGCCCCTCAAGGAATGGGCGAAGAACGTTGAGGTCTGCCCGGAGAATGCCTCTCGCTTCCTTGTGGATAAACCCAATCCCGGACTGACGGCACTTTTCGTGGATACGTTCCGTCAGCAGACCGAACCCCAGAAAGAAGTCACTTCTGAGAAAACAGAGGAAAGAGACCCGGAGGTCGTTGCATGGGAGAACGATGAGATTACCTCTATTGAGGTAAAAACCGTGGAGGTCAAGTCTCCCTTTGCTCCCTTACCGGAGGAAGCGGCAAAAGCACCGAAAGCGCACCGACTGACTGCCGAAGAGAAGGAGATCAAAGCCGCCGTCATGGACACGCTCAAGGGGCAGATTGCCTATAACAACGACGGAATGCGGGCGTCCTATCGCGCCTCTAACCATTCTTTCAACCTGCTGGCACGGAACGGCGTCAAAATTGAGGGCAACACGGTCACGCAGAACGGTGAGCCGCTGTTCAAAATCCATCGCCGTCATGCGGCGCGGAAAACGCAGGGCTGTTACCGTGAGCTGATGCCGACGCTGGAATACGTCAAGCAGGAGCAGAAGCAGGAAAAGCCCTCTATCCGCGATCAGCTCAAAGCTGCCGCGAAACAGCATCCGGAGAAGAAGTCACCGGTCAAATCCAAAACGCACGACATGGAGTTGTGAGAAAGGAGACGCATGAAGAAATATACAGATGTTGACATCGTTGCGGAGCTTCAGAAGCTCGTAGACAGTCATGTAGACAGCTACAAGGAAGACTTCGACATCGACAAGCGCATCATCCGCCGCGCTGCCGAAAGCCCGAATCCCGAAGACAAGACGCTGATGTGGTTCTGCCGTCCGCATGGAACGCACTGCCTCAATGAAAATCAGGTCTTTATTCAGGGAACGCGGGATCACAACACCTTCCGTTTCTATGCGGAACAGACCTATGACGAGTGCGTTGCCCGTGTTATTGTTCCGAAAGCTGTCAAGCGTGGCAAGGTGTTCGGAGATGTCTTTGAGATCAACTACCGGGAACAGGCAGCAAATGTGGCGCAGAACTCGGTTGCGCCGGATCATGACCGGCTGACCTTCGCAGACGGCTTTGTGCTGGATGCGCCCTGCCGCAGCAGCTTCGATGCAGCAATGGCTCTGGTCGGTGAGCATGGAGGCGTCAAAACCCACCAGACGCTCCCGAAGGACGCGGATGCTCTGGCGGAAGTGCTGTCCAAGCAGAAAAGCCGCCGTGACAGACTGCCGGAGGCAGAAAGGACAGAGGCACTATCGCCTCTGCCCGTTGCAGAACTTCGGAAGTATGAGGCAGTTAAAAAGGCGCATCCGGACGCGCTGGTCTGCTTTGCCCAGAACGGCTATTTTGAACTGTATGGCAAAGACGCGGAGAAAGCCGCGCCCTTGCTCGGCACAAAGCTCCTTGAGAAGAAGGTACGCGGCAAGACCTCCATGCCGGTGACCGGCTTCCGTGAAGCCGCGTGGGTAGCCGGTTCTCATAAGCTCTGGAAGTCCGGCGTGGATGTCTTTCTCAGCAAGGACGGCGAGACCTTCAAGGAACTCAAAGCCGCAGATTACATTCCTGTCGGCGCGACACTGAATGTGGACGGAATCAGGTGCAGAATCGACGCGGTTGATTTTGCCGCTGATGAGGTCCGGCTGACCAACATTGAGGACAAGAACCGCCCCATCCGCTTTTCTGAAAGCATCCAGTATGTCCGCTCCTATGTGGAGGATGCCGGAACTGCCATCTACGACACCATCCCGAAGAAGCCCGCTGCCCGTGAATCCATCCGCGACAAGCTGAAATCCGCGCAGAAAGCCCAGCCGCCTCACACACCGAAGCCGCAGAAAAACAAAGGAAAGGATATGGAACTCTGATATGAAAAACTTTACCGTGGAAGAAATCAACCTGATGTGCTGCTTCAACACGTCCAGCCGGAAGCGGCTGATCGACGATATGAAGAGCGTCACCCTGAACGACATAGACGGCGAGGTCGCAGAGCTGATGTACAAAACCGTCCGGAAGCTCGAATCCATGACGGACGCGGAGTTTGAAGAACTGTATATCATGCCGGACGGCATGGTAGATGACTGAAAGGAGGATGCCTATGCCCGTATTAGACGGTGATTTTGAAGCCTTCGTCACGAACCTTGGCAAGTACAACGAGGGTATGCTGGTCGGTGAGTGGGTGAAGCTGCCCACCACAGAGGAAGAGATGCAGAAGGTCTTTGAGCGCATCGGGATCGGCAAGCAGGACGAGTTCGGTCAGCCCTATGAAGAGTGGTTTATCACTGACTACGAATGCCCGTTCTATGGCGTTCAGAAGATGCTTGGCGAGTACGAGAGCCTTGATAAGCTCAACTATCTCGCCGCCTTGATTGACGAGCTTTCCCTGAGCGATCAGGAAAAGCTCGTTGCCATTATGGAGGCTGGCTGCGATGAGGTCAGCGACATCGACGATCTCATCAACCTGACGTTCAATCTGGACTGCTACGACATCATGCCCGGTATCAACGACGAATCCGACCTCGGCTACTATTACGCCCACGAAGCCGGTATCTACTCTGAAAAGGATCTCGGTCCTCTGGCAGATTACATCGACTATGAACGCTATGGGCGCGACATTGCGATGGACGAACAGGGACGCTTCACCGATGAGGGCTATGTTCGTGTTGCAAGCGAACGCTGGGACAGGCAGTTTGACGGGGAGCTTGATGATATTCCCGACGAATACCGGATTACCGGCTCAGGGGAAGCCGCCGAGCGTGACAGCACCATTGCCGTTCTCATTGTTGAGCCGGGAAAGGAGCCTTATGTGAAGGAGATTGACTCCGGTCTGGAGTCCTTGCAGCATGAGGTCAGCGGCTGCATCGAGGCGATTTACCCCTACGAAGACCCGGTTGCCTTAGTCTGCAATGAGGAAGGCAAGCTGGAAGGTCTGCCCCTGAACCGCGCTCTGCGTGATGAGGACGGTGACATTTACGACGTTGTTGTCGGAACATTCTTGGTAGTAGGCTTGACGGATGACAGCTTCGGCTCTCTGACCGTAGAGCAGATGCAGAAGTTCTCTGACCACTTCAAAGTGCCGGAGCAGTTTGTTAAGTTGGGCGATAAGATTGTTGCAATCCCCATGATCTCGAAGGAGCAGCAGAAGCAGGAAGCTGCCGAGCAGAAGGACTTTGAGATGAATGCTGATACCTCCGGTCTGGCAGTTGCCGGTCACATCGGGACGTGGCACACCATTGACCAGCATGAAGTCGGCGGTCACAGCTTTTACCTTATGGAGCATGACACCTACGGCGATGAGGCTGCCTGCATCATTGTCGATGAGCGCGGCAAGCTCGTCCTTGATGATGTCTACAACGGCTTTGACGATGACACACTCCGCCTTCTTGACCTTGAAGTCAAGGAAGTGCCGGAAATGCCCGATCCCGCGCTCTCCGTTCAGGATATGAAGGACTACGGCTACGCATGGGCTGGCGTTCTTCCCGCCGGTCAGGAGGCGGCTGAGAAGGCTTTGGAGAAGGGCTGCGAGGTTTACCGTCTCTATTCCGATAACACTGAGGGCTTGTGCGTAGATGCTAAGGAGATTGCCGCTCATGCGGCAAAGGGCGGAATGCTCGGTATCAGCAAAGAAAGCTGGATGGCGGCTCTTGAGAAGGAAAATTACCTCAAGGCAGCGGAGATGTCGATGGAGGATGACTACGGCATGATTGACGGGATCATCAACAACGGTCCGAAGGAAGACAAGACCCTTGATGCCAAAGCCCCCGAAAGGGGCGAAAAGTCCTCCATCATGGACAGGCTCAAGTCTGCAAAGGCTGAAAAGCAGAAGGAATGCTGCCCTCCCAAAAAGCACAAAGGAGAGATTGAGCTGTGAGCAGAAGTCAGAAATGGCGGCAGGAGTGGTCGTTCTTCATCGGGGACAGCGGACGCCGGAAGTATAATCGCTTCTGCGTCCGCTGCGTCCATAGCTGCAAGCAGAGTTTCCGCGCGGATCTCATCGCCTGTCCGCACTTCTCCCGCAAGGCATCGCGGTGTAGACAGTTAGGGGTCGAAAAAGCCTGTGATTGCAAGCCTCAGAGCGGCGCAAATTGACCAGCCTAAGTGATTGTATTCCCTGCGCAGTTTCTTCTTTAGCGCGGAAATAAGTGTCGATTTCGGCACTTGTTTGAAAGCCCGGAAAACGAACCAAGAGCCTCTGTCGATGCCCGTTTTGGGTATCGGCAGAGGCTCTTTTTTTACGACATATTCAAAATAGCGGACAGCAGCTCTTGAACCTGTTGCCGGTATTCCGGCTTTATATCCGAAATACGTCTGGCAAGCGCAAGGGCTTCCGCTTCTGGATCGTCAGTCCCAAAAATAATTCGGTCTGCGCTGACGCCGAGCAAACGGCAAAGACGCTGCAAGGCTTCAAGAGAGATACCGGATGCACCACGCTCAATGGCACTCAGGTGATTCGGCGTCATGCCAAGCATTTCTGAGAGCGTGTCCTGCGTATAGCCCGCCTGTTCTCTTGCCACTTGAATATTGCCGCCGATTTCAATATTGATGTCCTTCTTCTCTCGCATAGCCTCACCACCTTTGCATTTAGTGTACCTAACGGCGGTGTCATTATCCACGGTACGCCGTCGTTGATTTTACTAACGACAATGCGTTGACTGTCCGTGATGAGGGTGATAGAATGGAGTTACCTACCAAAAGAGTGAAAGAAGGGGTGTCATGTCGCGCATTATTGAGTTTAGAACGTCTGCTCAAAAAGCTGAAAGGCAATCCGCTCAAGGTAAGACTTGTGCGTTTACCGGTCATAGACCGCAGAGTCTTCCGTTCGGCTTTGATGAATCCGATAAGCGTTGTACTTCTTTGAAGTCTGTTATGTGGGATCAGATTGTAGCACTCATCGAGAACGAGGGCGTCACGCATTTTATTACCGGCATGGCTCTTGGCGTCGATATGTATGCTGCGGAAATTGTACTCGATTTGAAATCAAAATACCCTCACATTACTCTGGAAAGCGCAATCCCTTGTGAGACACAAGCGATCAAATGGTCTGTGGCTTCACGGGAACGGTATTATAATATCGCGGCAAAGTGTGACAAGGAGACCATGCTGCAACGAGAGTACACGCCGGACTGCATGGACAAGAGAAATCGGTACATGGTCGATCACGCCGATTATATTCTCGCAGTATGGAATGGATGCCCCAGCGGTACCGGGAATACCATGAGATATGCCCACAAAAAGGGCAAGACCATCATCGTCATCAATCCGGTTTCCCTTGATGTCACGCGGGAATAAGGCAAAAATCCCACTCCTGAATCATGCGTTGTGAAAACCGTGAAGTATTTCCCGATAGCGAATACACATTGCATTACTCAGTGATTATTGGAAACGTGTACGGCGTATGCTGTCCCGTGAGCTTTTCCACGGAATGCACTGAGTTTTCACGGCTTCGCAAAATGAAAAGTGCCACCTTATGAACAGTCCCTTGTCGGGAGAAAATTAAATCGCTGGAAACGGAAATGCCCCCGGCATTGTGCATCTGGCACAGCGCCGGGGGCGTTTTTTCATGTCTTAGTTTTGAGCCAGTTCATTTAGGAGCAGCTTTCGATAGTCCACATCCAAGACGCAGCGATGGAAGTCCATCAGACGGTGTTCGTCGAACAGCTTTTCACAGAGCTTGGTCAGAGGATGATTCATCAGCTTTGCAGAAATGCCAGTCTCGTTGAAAAACCTTGCCCATGTGAAGACCTCTTCTAAATCCTCCTGCCCAAGCGTGGCAGGAATGATGGCGTTGCAGAGACGGACAATGGGGCTGTCCGCAAATCGCTCTGCGACTTCCTCCGGTGTGCATTCATAGCGGTCACAGTCAAAGGAAAGCGCATCCTCAATTTTAAGATAATTTTCGGTTTCATCCCGTGTCAAGGTTATGGTGTAGTCTCCCATACCGGACGGCACATCAATATTCTCCATGACATCAAGCTCGTAACGGGAGCCGCCGATGATCGCCTCAAAGGAGAAGGACTGACAGATTACTGCTGGGTTCTTGTCTATCTTGTCCTCATTCAGAAAGGACAGCGGATTGTACTCTGTTAGTTCCCAGTCGATTTTTCCTCTCTCTGTTTGCTCGGCAATTTGCTGGATCAGATGTTGTTCTTCTTCGTGCAGATTTTCATTGTACAACATGATACACCTCCGTTTTCTGATTGTCGTCTTTTGGGGGGCTGCTCTATGTTTCCGAAGAGACTGCCGTTTGTATCATCATTCCTTGGCTGAGGGCAGACCTTCGTAAAACTTCCTAAGTTCGTCCAAACTGCTTGTCCGATTTTTGATAGGCAGGGAGTCCCATGTAATGTCATGATAGCGTTCCGGCGGCTCGTCCCGCAGTCTTCGGTCGATAATGCAGACAATGCCGGTGTCTGTGAAATTGCGGATCAATCGCCCGATACCTTGCTTGAGCTTGATAATCATTTCGGGAACGCGGACATCCATCAGGGCATCCTTTGCGACGGAACACTTATACTCGATAATTGGATCGGGGACAGGGAACGGAAGCCGGAAAATGATGACATTGGAAAGGCTTTTTCCTTCAATGCTGATTCCTTCCCAATATGCACCCGTCCCCAGAAGTACGGAGTTCGTATCTTCCTTAAACTCAAGCAGCACCTTGTCCTGCGACGATCCCGGCTGCTGCATCAGGATTTTGTACGGAAGATTTTTCTCACTGAGAATGGAGTAGACCTCTTCCATGTCGGTCTTTGCCGTAAACAGCACGAGTGCCTTTCCATTGGAAATGCTCAGGATCTCAAGCAGCCGCTCCACACCCTTTTCAATGAAGGCTTCATGTTCTCTGGTCGGGTGCGGGAGATCGTCGCAATAGTAGATCATGGCGTGTTCATCGTATGGATATGGGGAAGGCTTTGGCTCGGATAAGCAGCCGCGATCACCAGCGGGAAAGCCGGTATTGCTGATAAAGTAAGAATACTGTTCTTCCAGAGACCCGCTCGTGGCGTTCGTCAGCGTGGCAGAGGTCAAGATGGTTCTTTCATCACCATTGAAGTATAGGCGGCTAACAATTTCCCTTGTGTTTTTAGGGCAATAGACAAGTTCCGTGTTGCTGCCGTGCTGCTCAATCCAGATCAACATATCATCTATCCGGTCAAGAAGCTCCGAAAGGGACTCGCTGACCGCATCCAGATCGTCAGAGGCAGCAAAGGAACGGTTGTTTCTGAAATCCATGCTGGAATAAATCTGAATGCTGGACGAAAGGTTATGTATGGCGGCGTTCATCTCGGTAAGCAGCTCAACCGCACTGCCGTTTTGGTCGAAGAAAAAGCGGTCAGCATAGCGCATATCCTGTTCTGCCTCGTTGATCTGCTTTTGGACTTGCGCTTTCAGGCAGTTATAGAAGGCGATGATCGCGCTCTCTGCCTCTCGCTTTTCACCGGACACACTGCTCTGGTCAGAGGACCGCAGCTCATAGAATGCACTCTTGATCATCCCAAAGAGCATACCCTGTCCGAAACGTTCCGTTGTAGCACTACGCACCTTATCATCTAAGTTGTGCGCTTCATCCACGACAAGCAGATCAGCGGCGGCGTTAATCAGCCCGTCCTGACCGCGCCGGAGTTTCATGAGATGTTGGGTTAGAAAATCCTGATTGCACAGTACCACTCCATCCGTAAACTTTAATGCTGCGCGGACTTTGTAATATTTGCACTTCTTTTCACAGGAGCCGCAATTCTTCATGCTGAACCGCTGCACGTTTACCTTGTCCCAGACGCCTTGCGGCAAAACCTCCGGGAAATCCTTGCGTTCCTCATACCCTTGCTTGATTCCTTCTTTGAGCGCGTCCGGTGGGTCTGCTTTCGGGTCACACATATACTCATCTGCGCGTTTGTTGCAGAGATAATGGGTCTGTCCTTTTGCGAGGATAACATCTCTGTTCAGCCCAAGAAGGGGCATTACCGCGTGGACATCGCGCCAGAGCTGTTCTTGAAGCGCAATGGTCGAGGTTGCGATGATAACCGGCTTATTCATGCGTTTGCTGTACAGCAGCACCGGCACAAGATAGCCAAAGGACTTGCCAATGCCCACGCCAGCTTCAATCGCAAAATGCTGATCGTTTATGAGGGCGTCCACAATCTCAAAAGACATATCCTGCTGCCCCTCACGCATTTCCAATCCATGCTGCGGGGCTTCATCCCAAAAGAAGGTGCTGACTTGCTCACTCATGGAGTACAGCTCTGCTTTTCTGCGCTTTTTCCGTTCCTCCGATGTATTGAATCCAAAATAGAATCTGTTGTCCATCCACATTCCTCCCGGAATAGAAACCAAGGCTATCCGCGTTTCAGTTCAATGCTGACGTTTCCGTTCTCGTCGATAGTCAGCGTCATGTGCCTGATGTGCTTCTCATAGAACTGCCGCCGCTCTGCGGGAGACATTTCGATCCTGGTGTTTCGCAGAGCTGCATCAAACATATCGTTGACGTTCAGGTGAACGGAGTTGTCAATCCAGCGGTACATCTCCTTGAACAGTGCGTTTTTCTTGATGTCCTCGCTGTTGCCGGAGTAGAAGTCATCCAGATAGCAGTAGAATATCCCGGATTCTGCAAGTGCTGCCTTCATATCCGGTCCGCATTTTTCCCGCTCAATCATGACAAGGAATCTGGCGTCCGGTAAGGAAGAAATCAGCCCCCAGTAGTCGGAATCGCTTGAGACGATGACGAAGGAATCCACTTGCTTCTGGTAGTGTTCCTGACAGGCTCTTGCGGTGAGCTTGATGTCTACCAGTGATTTGTTCTGCTTGATCCGCTCAATCATGATATGTTCAACGGGGATGCGGGTGTAGTTTTCAAGAATCCGCCATGCCGTAGCGGTGTGTACGTCATCAAAGAGAATGATCGCCGTAATTTTCTGCATGACTTCATAATCAAGGTTTTTGAGCGTGGCGCACAGCTTGTACGGGTCGGAGTTTTCGCAGTCCACCACCAATACGGTCTTCTCGCTGTCATCTATGAAGTCGTAGATATTGTTTTTTACAAAAGCCCCTGCATCGGAGACTTTACTGTATTCCGTGAAGGCGTCGCAATGCCATTGATAAAGCAGGGTAGCAAACTTCTTGTCATTATAGAGGACATTACCCTCGTCCATCGGTATCCAGTTGATATACATTTGATAGGGGTAGTAGGAGAGACTTGCGTAATAGATGTCCGCAGCATCTTTCGTTCCGTCCTCTGTCAAACCGTTTGGCATGATGAACAGCTCTTTTATGTACGCCCAGTTAATCCAGATTGGAAAGAGGCTTTTGCAGTTGTTGATGCGGTCTGAAATCAGCCGGTTGATCTCGATAATGTGGTGGCAGAGCTTTATACTCGACTTTTTGATAAAGCTGATTCCGTCATTTGAAAGCTGCTGCATACTGGACATTGGAAGGATCTCAGGCATCGAAAGAAGCCCACGGTATTCCATTCGCATGATGTCATTTATTTTCCGGTAATTGCGCTCAATGGCGGTGCGGATGATACAGAGATTACGAATGATGCGGGCATTTTTATCCTGTTCAAGCCGGTCGTATATCTCTATCTTCGGCGGCTCGTGTTCATTTTGAAAAATACGGAGCGGGACGCCGATCAGATAAGCGACCTTTGACACAAGCTCATAGGTGCTGTCTTTGTAGGCAATCTGCTCTCCGGCATATTCGACGCCATTCAACATGACTGAATTGCCCATGATCTACTCCTTTCTCGTAGGGGAGTTAGGCGGTCATTACATTGTCCGTCCACATCTCACACTGGCTCATGACAGTCTGGACAGCATCATCCATACCCTCAGGCGGATATTTGTGTTTTTTCAGCAGCCTTTTGACAAGGCGGCGCATTCCTGCTCTTGCGCTCTCTTTCTTTTGCCAGTCTATTGTCTGGTTTTTGCGAAGCAAATCTGTCAGTTCTTTCGTGATAGCAATAAGCTCATCATGCTCGTAAAAGTCCTTTATTGCTTGCGGCTTCGTGAGAGCATCATAGAAAGCAAGCTCGTCCGCTGTCAATCCGAGTTTTTCACCCTCGGCGGCAGCAGCGGCAATGTCTTTCGCCAGCTTGAGTAATTCTTGAATAACTTCCTCGTTGGTGAGCATTCCGTTCAAATAGCGGTTCATCGCGCTCTGAATGATTTCGGAGAACTTTTCAGACTTGACGATATTTGTTCGACGGTAAACAGAGACCTGTTCGGAAATCAGTTTTTTCAGGAGTTCGACTGCAAGATTCTTCTCCTTCATGTTTGCCACTTCTTCAAGAAACTTCGGATCGAACAGCGAAAACTCAGTCTGGACATCAGAAAAGAGGTTGATAACGCCTTCGCTCTTGATGCTGTGCTTCAAAAGCTCGTTAATGCGCTCATTTACTTCCGGAAGCGTAAACTTCTTTCCGGTACCGCCTGAAACCAAGCGCACGGTCATTGTTCTTACGGACTCGAAGAAAGCCGCCTCCATGCGGGTTTGCTCGTCTACCAAGCTGCTGCACAGCGAAAGTGCCTGCTTGAGAAGCAGGGCTTCTTTGATGAACACATTCTGTGTCTTCTCATTGTCGGGAAGCTCGTACTCTGCAACACTTTTGCCGAGTATGAAGTTCACACCGCCGCTGATGAGCTTTGCCCTGTCGAGGTCGCTTCCGGTCATGAATTTCTCATAACTGAATCCGTGGAACAAATCTCTGCAAATAGAGAGCTTTTCAAGGAACTTCGGATATGCAGCCTTGCTTACATCTGTATCACCATAGTTCTTCTTGTCTCTGGCAGTATAGTCGTTCATTGCCTGTTTCAGTGCAGCCGCAATACCGACGTAATCGACAACCAAACCGCCTTCTTTATCTTTGAAGACACGATTGACGCGAGCGATAGCTTGCATCAGGTTGTGTCCAGCCATCGGCTTATAGACATACATCGTAGCAAGGGAGGGAACATCAAAGCCGGTCAGCCACATATCCACGACGATGGCGATTTTCAGCGGAGAGTTGTTGTCTTTGAATTTCCGCGCCATATCGTCCTTATGAGCTTTGTTGCCGATAATCTCACGCCATTCTTCGGGATCGTTATTGCCTTGCGTCATGACCACTGCAATCTTTTCCGTCCACGCTGGGCGTAGCTCAAGAATGCGCTTATAAATCTTCATTGCTATGGGACGCGAATAAGCAACGATCATCGCCTTGCCGGTCAGGATATTCTCACGGTAATTCTCGTAATGATCAAGAATGTCATTTACCAAGGAATTGATCGTCTGGTCGGCACCGAGGATTGCTTCCATCTGACCGAGTTCCTTTTTGCTCTTTTCAATGACATATGGATCGGCGTTGTCAGCCATAATGTCATACTCATTATCGATCAGATGGAGGGTGTTCTCGTCGAGTTTCAGGTGAATCACACGGCTCTCGTAGTAGACGGGTCTGGTCGCGCCATCTTCAACTGCCTGAGTCATATCATAGATGTCGATGTAATCACCGAAGACCTCTCGTGTACTGCGGTCTTTTGTGGAGATCGGTGTTCCGGTGAATCCAATGTAGGTCGCATTAGGAAGCGTGTCTCTTATAATGCGGGCAGTGCCGATAACGGTTTTCGCCTCGACTTCGCCGTTGTCCTTCTGCTTGACCACAACCTTCTCATTGAGACCATATTGCCCACGATGCGCTTCATCAGCCATCACGATAATGTTCCGGCGTTCCGAAAGAGCTTCGTTGCTTTCTTCAAACTTCTGCATGGTCGTGAAGATTATGCCGTTTGCCTGTCTGTTTGCAAGCAGTTCTTTCAGATTCTTGCGGCTCTCAGCGTGCTGCGGCGTTTGCCGGAGGAAGTCCTTGCAGCGGGCGAATTGTCCGTAAAGCTGGTCGTCCAGATCGTTACGGTCGGTAATGACAACGATAGTGGGGCTTTCTAACGCTTCTTGCAGATAATGAGCATAGAAGACCATAGACAACGATTTTCCGCTGCCCTGTGTATGCCAGAAGACGCCACCCTTACCGTCCGTCACGGTTGCGTGTTTTGTAGACTCAATCGCCTTTTTGACTGCGAAATACTGATGATACCCGGCGAGTATCTTGAAAGTATTCTGTCCATCCACATTAAAGCAGATGAAGTTTTTCACGATGTCAAGGAAGCGGGTCTTCTCAAACAGTCCTACAAAGAATGTGTCAAATGATGCGTGTTGAGTATTCTCATAGCTGCCGTCTGTTGTTTTCCACTCCATAAAGCGGTCTTCACCGGACGTGATTGTACCAGCCTTTGAAGTGGTCAAGTCGCTCATGACACATACCGCATTATAAATGAACATAGAGGGGATCTCATACATATAGTTCCGGAGCTGGCGGTATGCTGCGGAAGCATCGGTTTCTTCGCGGGACGGAGACTTCAACTCCACAATGACGAGTGGGAGACCATTGACAAAGAGAATCACATCTGGTCTTTTTTCGGAGTTTTCAATGAAAGTCCATTGATTCGCAACTGTGAACTCGTTACTGGCAGGATTTTTGAAGTCTACAAGGTAGACAAGGGTAGAGCGTTCTTCACCTTTGTCAAAGTATTTTACAGGGACACCATTTTGGAGGTAGTCCATAAAGACCATGTTCTTCTGCAAGAGCGTTCCGGTTTCAAAGTTCTTGAGTTTATAGATTGCCTCCGTCAGAGCATCCATTGGCAAGTTTTTGTTGATTCGTTGCAAAGAGGGCAGCAGGACATCCTCATAAAGCGGAGAGTGATAATCGCGCTCCACATCTGGTCCATAGACATAGGTATATCCAAGATCCTCATTGAGAAGCTGCAAGACGGCATTCTCATAATTTGATTCGGTAAAATAGCCCGACATTTGTACTCAACTCCCTCTACATAATATCCGCATAGATGCGGTTTTCAGCTTTTGTGAAGATTACCTCAGCAGGAAATAAATCTTCTCCTGTATTTGCCATTGAAACCAGCGTCATTGCCCATTCGTTCAACTGTACAGGCAGCCTATAACATAGATTTTCAGGTGATGCCTCAACAGTGACTAATGGGATGCCGCCCTTTGCAATACCGACAGAAAGAACTACAAAGGCGTTTTTTCCTTTGGTGAGTTCCAGAATGGGTTGTCTGTCTACATCGTGATAAACTTTTGCGCCGCGTCGATTCCTAAAAAAATCCATTTCTTGATCTTTCACCGGCTCAACAGGCAGCTTGTTTTTCATCTGCTCAAAATGGGTTTCAAGTCTTTGGCAGATGCAGCTATTACAATACTCCGGTTGCATATCAAAGTCTTGTTCGATGTCTTTAGCTGAATTGAAATGATTCATGAAATCCAGCAGTCCCAAAAAGCTAACAAGGTCATCTGAATAATTACCGGCATAGACCTTATACCAATCATTGTTGATCTCGAACACGATATGATAAAGCTGCTTGTATAGCTGTAACTGCCCATCGGTTAGTCTGAACCATTCTTTGCTAAGAAGAGTCTTCGCAATGCGGGGACTGTCCTGCGTCGGTGTCAAGGAATGGTATAGCGATTTCATCAGTTTGCCGATAATTCCCACCAGCATATCAGTCATTCTAATTCCAAAGTGGTCTATCGAGTCTGCCTCTTCGCAATTCTTCAAACTGGCTTCTTTCGCGGCAATGAGAGTTTTGCTTTCGGCTCCTGCTTCACCTTCCTTGTCAAGCAAGACTGAATAATCAAGAATGCCCTTGCTGCTCAGGAAATTTCCAAACCCGACAAACTGCGAATGGTAGTCCCAAGTGAGGGACTGCGGAACATCGACGTTATTCAGGACATAAAGGACGGCTTCAAATGCCGTGTTTTCCTGCGCCTTCAATTCGCGGTTTTCTTTGTTACGCCTAATCCGGTTCGTCAAGAATGTCATTAACGCAGCTACAAACTCCGCTGGACTTTTATACAGGCTTTCAATTACTTCTGTGGGTCGGTATGTAACTATCGCTTTGACTATTGAGTAGCGTGCAGCGTCCATATCAAAGAAGACGCTATTGCGATAGCCTTTGAAAATCTGGGTGATAACGTATTCGATTTTGCTTGCACAGAACAGATAGATATAGCTGTTCTCATCAAAGATGGAGAAGAAATCTCCAAGCAGCTTTACATTTGCTTCGTTGAGAGAGGCAAATCCACGAACTAACTGCTTCGGCTTTATCGTTCCGCTTTTCAGCTCTCCTTTTTTCTTCCTATCAGCGTATTTTTCTTCAAAAGCATGATAACGCTGTTCAAAAGCTGTTTCGTGATCGCTACGCCACCCGATAATAGCTGCCAGAAAACCATCATAATATGTCTCACCAGTAACGGTTGAGAGATTGATGACCCTGCTATGCTCAGACTCATCGTAGTAAAAGCAGTATTTCATCTCATCCCTCCTAACGTAAACGATAATTTAGCGGCTTAGAACTGAACGTCGGAGACGTCGATCTCGCCGGTCATCAGCTTTGGTAGTAGTTCATCCCTAAGTGCAGCCAGCTTACGAGACTCAATCCGGTTCGAGATTATCAGCTCAAAAATAGGCTGCATGATAGAGTTGAAGCTTGTATAGTCTTCTTCGCAAGGAATTAAGATCTCTGCTTTGGCAAGTTCCTCACGTTTGATGTGCCCCATTGTTGTTGCCTTATCAGCAGCGATTGCAATAAAACGGGCAAGGTGGTGAGCCGTCCACAGGTAGTAAAACCACTTGTCATAGACGTCTGATGTAACCTTGAAAAGGTGCTGATTCAATCCGCAAGTTCCCCCGCACCATATATCAACAAGTAAACTTCCGGACCAAGAGAAGATGACATCGCCATTGTGAATGATGTATTCAGGCTTGATACTCAAGGAGCAGAGTTCACTGCTATCATCACATGAACCTTGGCGGAGTTCCTTAATCTTCAATACTGGAAGACCTATTTCATGCCCTTGAGGACGGAACTTCTGCATGGCAAGTCCATTCAAGTAATTGGCGATGTCTAAGAGATTGCCTTTTCTCCATCCAGCAGGGATGGCATCAATATTGATAAAATGGTTGTCAAAGATAGCTTTGGCTTGAGCGTATAAATTATCGTTTA
>CDYU01003397.1_pt1 | contig 28306 bp, 24 predicted proteins | sample 480701 | NCBI WGS metagenome assembly CDYU01 (sample SAMEA3182105, study PRJEB8094) | gut metagenome | biome: human; feature: gut; material: Stool; isolation source: human stools | place: Canada | collected 2013-02-26 | reverse complement strand
ATTCATGATGGTACGCAATTATGCAAAGCAGACAGGCGGACTGTTTACACGTACTGCCGCAAAAATCGCTGCTATGACCGTGCTGCAATACATCAACTTCTGTAACCATCGTAAAATTGGTCTTGTTAAAGATGCTTTATTTTAATTCAACCAACGGGTAATTTATTTATTATTTACTCATCCGTTTTAATCCGTTCTTTACCCTCGGTGCTATCCACCGATCGCAAAGGAACGTAGAACTTGGTTTGTGTCGGCGTATAAATGCCGAAAGTAATACCGGATACCAATAAATTCAGAAAACTCATATTCGTTTTCACGACATAATCCGGAGCTCCGCCGACATACTCCGCAGCTTCAACTTTTCCGTTTCCGACCGGGATCAATCCTGCAATCAAATGGTGATTCCATTCCCGATTTACCTGAACAAGCGGCTCATTACGCTCCACATTACCATAAAGGATTCGTGTGCTATAACACGAACTCAGTGTCAAAGCAAGGGCTCCAAATACCCCCCCCCATCAAAATTCTCTTCATAACATTTTGTTTTTTTAGGTTATTATACTGAAAATAGCATCATTTCTAATCATTCGGATAAATATGCTCCTCCACCCACCGTGTCAGTTCGACGAAATCGGCAACCGAAAGCTGCTCGGCACGCTGCGTGAAGAAGGGATGTTCCACCCCTCCGAAATCGCCGAAAGCCGCCCGCAGGGAGTTGCGCAACATCTTGCGGCGCTGGCCGAACGAGGCCTTGACCACGCGGACGAACAACCGTTCGTCGCAGTCGAGCCGGTCCACTCCGTTGCGGTGCAGACGCACGACGGCGCTCTTGACTTTGGGCGGCGGATTGAACACCGTTTCATTGACCGTAAACAGGTACTCTATGTCATACCATGCCTGCAACAACACGCTCAAGATGCCGTACTCCTTCGAGCCGGGAGGCTCCGCCAGACGCACGGCGACCTCTTTCTGGATCATCCCGACGCACTCCGGAATCAAGTCCCGGTTTTCGAGCACCTTGAAAAATATCTGGGACGAAATATTGTAAGGGAAATTGCCGATCACACGCAGTCCTTCGGGAAACAGCGTCCGCAAATCCATTTTCAGGAAATCGCCCTCCATAAGGCGGGGTGTAAATTCGGGATAATGCGCATGCAGATACGCCACGCTTTCGGAGTCTATTTCGGCGCCGTATGTCACGACATCCGTCCGTTTCAGCAAAAATCGGGTCAGAACACCCATGCCGCATCCCACCTCCAACACCGGACACGGTTTTTCGGACGTACCGCCGCCCAGCGAATCGCATATTTTGCGGGCAATATTGAGATCGACCAGAAAATGCTGGCCCAACGCTTTCTTCGCTCTTACTTCACTCATTCGTTTCGGTTGAATATCTTTCCCGGAGTCTCCATCCCGGACTCTTCCGGCACAGAGCCGATCTTCTCCGTCTCTGCCGACGGCGACCGCTTCGCGCCTACCGTCCGGCACCTCCCGGAGCGGACGCCCTCTTCGGCCGCTTATCGGAAGCGTCGTACCCTTTCTCCGAACACCGTCGGGTGCAGGACGCGCACCCGTTCGATTCCGCTCCGACCACAGAAACGGCCCGAAGCCGCATCCGTCGGCCGGCATATTTTCCTTCACCGGACCGGCTCTCGCCCAACGACACCCCTCTGCCCTGATTTACCGGCCGCAGAAAGCTTCGGACTGGCCTTTCGGACGACACAATCATCAGAGGTATTTCTTCACATCCTCGACATGCTTGCGAGGTTTCTTGTGAAATTCGTTGTAAAACATTGCGACGCCCGCGACGACGAAAAGCACCGGAATAATCAGGTTTGCATAATGACCGTCGTGCAAGCACCAAACGACATTGATCGTAAGCCACATGATCGTAGCCAGCATAAAAATCAACGCGACGGTCGCCGTCTTCTTGTTAAATTGTGCGTTCTTCTTTTTCATAGCTTCTCGATTTATGGTTAAACGATTCTCATTTGCTTTTTTTCCGCTCCCGCTCCCTGCGCCGATAATCCAGGATGAGGGCCGCCAGACTCCCGCCGAGCGCCAGCACCAAAAGTGCGCCTCCGGAGGTCGGATGTACGAACAGACATACGGCCATCACCACGATCATGATCGCTATGGATGCCATCAGTATTACCCTGAATCGCTGCAATCTATACCCCATATCTGCATAAGTTCGCGGGATTTCCCGCACTCTGTCTATAATAAGGAACTCTTCTGCCCGCCCCGTCAGTTGCCCTGTTCGCACATGAACTTGATACGTACCAGCCGGATCTCCTCCTCGGTATAGTCGCCGCCCAGCTCCTCGATCGCCTCGTCGAGCGAATCGCTCTGGGCATCCTCCTTGAAATAGAGGTAAATATCATTGGATTTATCCTCGTCGATCACCTGTTCGATGTAGTAGGAAATATCCAGTTTCGTTCCCGAATTGACAATCCCTTCGATCTCGGTCAGCAATTCGTCGAAATCGAGGTCTTTGGCCCGGGCGATATCCTCGAAATCCATCTTGCGGTCGATGGCCTGGATGATGAAAATCTTGTTGCCGGACTTGTTGCCCACCGACTTGACGATCATATCCTGCGGGCGGACGATCTCCTTCTCCTCCACATAGGTGCGGATCAGGCGGATGAACTCCTCGCCGAACTTGCGGGCCTTGCCCACACCCACGCCCGAGATGTTCTGCATCTCCTCGATGGTGATCGGGTACTGGATCGCCATATCTTCGAGCGACGGATCCTGGAAGATGACGAACGGAGGCAAATCATGCTGCCGCGCCACCTTCTTCCGCAAATCCTTGAGCATCGAGAACAGCTCCTCGTCGGCTGCCCCTCCTTTGCCCGTAGGAGCCACCGCATCGGTCTCTTTCTCCTCCTCGTCGTAGTCATGGTCGAGAGTTATATAGACCGGACGGGGTGCGGCGATGAACTCTTCTCCTTTGGCATTGATCGACAGCAATCCGTAATTTTCGATGTTCTTGTCGATAAGACCCATAATCAGCGCCTGGCGGATCACGGCTCCCCAATAACGGATGTCATGGTCCGCACCGGCCCCGAACCATTCGCTCTTGTTGTGTCCGTAACTCTTAATCAACGCGGTATTCTTACCGACCAGCACGCTGGCCAGGTAATCCGCCTTGAACTTGTCCCCCAGGTCGCGCAACGCCTCGAGCGCCATGCGAAGCGACGCCTGGGCGTCGATCTTGGGTTTGGGGTGGAGGCAGTTGTCGCAGCAGCCGCAGTTCTCCTCGGGATATTCCTCCCCGAAATAGTGCAGCAGCGTCTTGCGACGGCACATCGAACTTTCGGCGTACGACACGGTTTCGAGCAGCAGCAGCTTGCCGATCTCCTGCTCGGCCACCGGCTTGCCCTGCATGAACTTCTCCAGCTTCTGAATATCCTTATAACTATAAAAGGTAAGGCAGTGTCCGTCGCCGCCGTCGCGTCCCGCACGCCCCGTCTCCTGATAATATCCCTCCAGAGACTTGGGAATATCGTAATGGATCACATAGCGCACGTCGGGTTTGTCGATACCCATGCCGAAAGCGATCGTGGCCACGATCACGTCGGCCCGCTCCATCAGGAAGTCGTCCTGGTTGGCCGCACGTGTCTGGGCATCCATACCGGCGTGATAGGCCAAAGCCCGGATTCCGTTGGCTACGAGCAATTCCGTAAGCTCCTCGACCTTCTTGCGGCTCAGGCAGTAGATGATGCCGCTCTTGCCCTCGTGCTGCTTGATGTAACGGATAATCTCCCGGTCCACATCGTGCTTGGGCCGGATTTCGTAATACAAGTTGGGGCGGTTGAACGACGACTTGAATACCGAAGCGTCGCTCATACCCAGGTTTTTCTGGATGTCCATCTGCACCTTGGGCGTAGCCGTCGCCGTCAGGGCGATCAGGGGCGCCGTGCCGATTTCGTTGATGATCGGACGGATGCGGCGGTACTCCGGACGGAAATCGTGCCCCCACTCCGAAATACAGTGCGCCTCGTCGATGGCGTAGAACGAAACCTTGACCTTGCGCAGAAACGCCACGTTGTCCTCTTTGGTGAGCGACTCCGGAGCGAAGTAGAGCAGCTTGGTCCGCCCCTCCAACACATCGTTGCGCACCTGCGCGACAGCGCTCTTGTTCAGGGAAGAGTTCAGGAAGTGAGCGATTCCCGCATCGTTAGAATAGGTGCGCATGGCATCCACCTGATTTTTCATCAGGGCGATCAGCGGCGATATGACGATCGCCACGCCGTCCATCAGCAGGGCGGGCAACTGGTAACACAAGGACTTGCCGCCGCCGGTAGGCATCAGCACGAACGTATCTTTTCCACTCAACACATTGCGAATCACGGCTTCCTGATTCCCCTTGAATGAAGAGAAGCCGAAATATTCTTTCAGTTTCTCGCGCAGCAGGGAATCTTCATTTTGCTTCATAACTCTTCTCAAACACAAATTTCAATGTAAAGATAAAAATAATTCGGAAAAAAACATAACTTTGTAAAAAAATTTCATAAAAAATGCGTCTTTACACCAGCGAGCTCGTCAAGAAATACAAAGCCCGCACCGTGGTGAACCACGTTTCGATCGACGTGAACCAGGGTGAGATCGTGGGTCTTCTGGGCCCGAACGGAGCCGGCAAGACCACGACGTTCTATATGATCGTCGGCCTGATCAAACCCAACGAAGGCCAGATCTTTCTCGAAGACGACAACGGCCAGGTAGCCGAACTCACCAAAGAGCCCGTCTATCGCCGGGCCCAAATGGGTGTGGGGTATTTGGCGCAGGAGGCCTCGGTTTTCCGCCGTTTGAGCGTCGAGGATAACATCAAGGCCGTTCTGGAGATGACCGATCTGAAAAAGGACGAACAGGCCGCACGCTGCGAAGCGCTGATCGAAGAGTTCCGCCTTCAGAAAGTACGCAAGAGCCTCGGCATCCAGCTGTCGGGCGGCGAGCGGCGACGCACCGAAATCGCCCGTGCCGTAGCGATCAACCCGGCCTTCATCCTGCTCGACGAACCGTTCGCAGGCGTCGATCCGATCGCTGTCGAAGACATCCAGAGCATCGTCGCTACGCTGAAGAACAAGAATATCGGCGTCATCATCACCGACCACAACGTCGATGAAACGCTGGCCATCACCGACCGTACCTACCTGCTGTTCGAGGGTAAAATCCTCAAGGCGGGTTCGGCCGAGGAGCTGGCTGCCGACCCGATGGTCCGCAAGGTCTATCTGGGACAGCACTTCGAACTGCGGCGCAGTCCGACGCTCGACAAACTCCGCAAGGGACAGCCCGCGAACGCAGCCGAAGAGAAGCCGTCCGAGGAGAAGCCGTCCGAGGAGAAATAGACCGTGCCCGCCTTCTGCCGGGCAATGTCCGGCGGATCGGCCTCGCGGAATCCGACTCCGGCTTACGACGGTGCGACCCCGCGCCACACCGGAATCCGGAACCGTTTTCCGCCTGCGGCAAACGCCCCTTCCGGCAAAACCGGGAACTCCGAAACGAAGTCCGGAAAGGATTGCGGACTCACAACCGATTCCGGGAGCGTATCCCGAAAAAAAACGAACAGACAACCATTTTCGAACACCGGTTTGCATCGTACAGTTCGCGCGAATCATTCCGGCTTCGGGAAATGGAAAGCGAAACAACGACTTTTTGACACGTGCCGCAACGGACGTAAACTCCGACCTGCCGCACCGAAAAATACAGTAATTATCCGTCTATGGATCAATCCGTTCCTCCGGGGAGGGTTCGAGGCATTTGCATTCCCCCATGTTCTAAAAGTTACGCACAGCGCGCCCTGGCCGCCTCGCTGCTGGCCGAAGGTACTTCCCGGCTGCATAACATCGAATTTTGCGACGATACCCGTTCGGCCATCCGCTGCATCGAGGCGCTCGGTGCCCGGGTACGGCGCACCGGAGAGCGCACGCTCGAAATCGACGGCGGCCTCTCCCCCGCAGGCGACAGACTCTACGTCGGCCAGTCGGGGCTTTCCACCCGGCTCTTCACCCCGATCGCATCCCTCTGCGACACGCCGATCGGAGTGGTGGGCGAAGGACCGCTGCTACACCGCTCGTTCCGGACGATGATCCGCACGCTCCGGGCACTGGGCGTCCGGGTTCACGACCGCAACGACCATCTCCCCCTCCATATCCAAGGTCCGATCCGGGGCGGCGAGGTTCAGATAGAGGGGCTGGTTTCCTCCCAGTTCATCACAGGGCTGCTGCTGGCCCTGCCGATCGCCGAAGAGGAGACGACGATTCACGTGCCCCACGTAATATCGACCCCCTATATCGACATCACGATCGACACGGCCGAGCGCTTCGGCATCGAAATCCTGCATAAAGACTATAAAGAATTCTACGTGGCCGGAGGACAACGCTACCGGCCTGCGGAGTTCGAAATCGAGAGCGACTGGAGCGCGGCCGCCTTCCTGCTGGTAGCGGGGGCCGTCGCGGGCGAAGTGACGATCCGCAACCTCTCGGTACTCTCCCGACAGGCCGACACAGCCGTTATGACTGCCCTCGTTCGGGCCGGCGCATCCGTCATCGACGAGGGCGATACGATCACCGTCGCACACCGTCCGCTGCAAGCCTTCTCATTCGACGCGACCCAATGTCCGGGGCTTTTCCCGGCCCTGGCCGCCCTGGCCGCTTCAGCCGAGGGGACGAGCGTCATCAAAGGAACCTCCCGGCTGGAGAACAAGGAGGGCAACCGCGCCGAGTCGATCCGCGAGGAGTACGCCAAACTCGGCATCGAGGTCGATCTCGACGAAGAGGATACGATGAAAATCCGGGGCGGACGAATCCGGGGCGGACACGTGCACAGCCACGACGACCATCGCATCGCCATGTCGCTCGCGGTAGCGGCTCTGAACGCCGACACCCCCGTCGTTATCGAAAATCCCGCATGCGTGGCCAAGAGCTTTCCCGACTTCTTCGAACGGCTCGAATCCCTGCGTACTGCGGAATAAACGGACCGACTATGCCGACACGCCGGGAAATCATCGCACGGATCGAAACGCCGCTCACCGCCCTCTACGGCGAGCGCGAAGCGCGGCAAATCGCCCGGATCATTGTAATGGAACTCGGCGGGCTCTGCCTGACCGACCTGGTCGCCGAGCCGGACAAAGAGCTCGGAATCAATGAGCTTGACCGGATCATCGGCGAACTGGCCGCCGGCCGTCCCCTGCAATACGTGCTGGGACACACCGAATTTTACGGGCTCGACTTTCAGGTGCGGGAAGGGGTGCTGATCCCCCGTCCCGAAACCGAAGAGCTGGTCCGCTGGATCGCCGAATCCCCCGCTCCGGACAATCCCGCCGTACTCGACGTCGGCACCGGCAGCGGCTGCATCGCCGTCACACTGGCCCGGCTGATTCCGGGCGCCCGTGTCACAGCTGTCGATATTTCCGAAAAAGCCCTCTCCATCGCCCGCGAAAATGCCCGGAGGCTCGACGCAGAAGTGGATTTCCGACAAGGCGACGCCCTCGGGGAGCTATTCCCCGGACAACGGGAACAGTTCGACCTGATCGTTTCCAATCCCCCCTATATCCCCCGCAGAGAAAAAGCCTCGATGCGCGTGAATGTCACGGGTTACGAACCGGCGGAGGCGCTCTTCGTCGAGGACGACGATCCGCTGATTTTCTACCGGGCCATCGCCCGCAATGCCCGGCGGCTGCTCCGTCCCGGCGGACGGCTCTATTTCGAGATCCACGAGAACTTCGCGGACGAAACGCTCCGGATGCTGACCCGGGAAGGGTTTCCGGATACCGCCGTGCGCCGCGACCTGAACGACAAAAACCGCATGACATGCAGCCTGCAAAGAAGATAAAACGCGACAAAACGCCCGAACAGGCTTATGCGGCCTTAATCCGGCTCTGTGCCCGGAGCGAAAAATCCTCGGGCGATGCCCTGCGGCTGATGCAGCGCTGGGGCGTGGAGCCTTCGGCCCGGCAGGGCGTGCTGCAAAAGCTCCTCGCCGACCGATTCATCGACGACAACCGCTACGCCGAAGCCTTCGTGCGCGACAAAATCCGACTGAGCGGCTGGGGCGCCCGCAAGATCCGCACCTCGCTCCGGCTCAAAGGCATCGCCGCAGCGATCATCGATGAAGCTCTTGCCCGACTGGATCCGGCGAACCAGTCCGAACGGCTGCGGACACAGCTCGAAAAAAAGCTCCGACTGACCCGATACAAAGATACTTACGATTTGAAAACCAAACTGATCCGCTACGGCCTTTCGCTCGGATACGACTACGACGCCGTACTCGATGCCGCCGGCGAATTGATCCAAACAAACGACGAACCATGCGACGACTTCTGATCTCCGCGCTGCTGCTGTGCAGCGCTCCCGTTTCGGCCCAGCACCTCGCCCCGGAAGATTACATCTTTCCCCTGCGAGACGTGGCCGGGCTTTACTCCGCCAACTTCGGCGAAATGCGTCCCAACCACTTCCATTCGGGCATAGACATCAAAACCGACGGCGTAACGGGAAAACCCGTACTCGCCACGGCCGACGGATATATCTCACGCATCGCCGTCACGCCGGGCGGCTATGGACGCGCCATCTACATCACCCATCCCAACGGCACGACTTCCGTATATGGGCACCTCTCGAAGTTCCGCGACGACATCGAAAAATACGTACACGAGGAGCGTTACCGCACCCGGCGAAACAGCATCAATCTCTATCCCCCGGCCGACCGGTTTCCGCTCAAGCAGGGCGAACAGTTCGCCTGGTCGGGAAATACAGGCTCGTCCGCAGGCCCGCACCTGCATTTCGAGATCCGCGACTCCCGCACGCAGCGGACCCTCAACACCATTTCCAGCGGCGTGATCCGCACCCGCGACGACATTCCGCCGCGCCTGGTGAAACTCTACTACGTCGAGGTGGACAGCGTGCGCGGTGTCCCGGTGCACGCCCGGCCCCGCCCCGTCGAGCTGGTCGAAAAAACACCCGGACGCTATGCGCTCAAACAGGAAGGAGCACTCTCCGTCGGCGGCCGAGGTTACTTCATCCTGGAGACGACCGACCGCAAAAACGACGTATCCAACACATTCGGACTCTGGCGCATACGTGAATTTGCAGACGAAGATCCGATCTTCGAACTTCGTATCGACGGCTTCGCCTTCGACCAGACCCGCTACTGCAACGCCGTCACCCACTACCCCATGCAGGTCGCCTCGCGCAACGAAGTGATCCGCCTCACCCGACTCGACGGCTGCATCGACGATTTCTACCCCGTCTTGAAAAACCAGGCCCTGCTGACTCCTTCGGAAGGCCAGAGCCAGCAGATCCGCATCGAAGCCGAAGACGACAGCGGCAACCGTTCGATACTCGAATTCCGGACGATCCGACAGCCTGCGCAGCGGGATTTTCGCGCCGTATGCGATTCGACGGCTCTCATCGTCGATAACCGCCGGCCCTTCTCGCATACAGCGGGAGAGGCATCGGTTCACATCCCCGCCGGCGTCTTCTACGAACCGCTCTTTTTCAGTCAGTCGAGCCGCCCGGCCCAATTCGCCGCCGCACCGTCGGTCGCCGTCCTCTCTCCCCTCTATTCGATCCTCGATTACGACACGCCTCTGCATACGGCGGCTACGGTTACGATCCGGGCATATGTTCCTCAGAACTTACAACCCCACACCACCCTGGGTTTCGTCCGCAAAGGGAAGGTTTCCTATGCCGGAGGAAAATATAAAAACGGCGCCGTCACCCTTTCGACCCGCACATTGGGCGACTTCTGCGTGGTGGCCGACACCGTTCCGCCACGCATCGAGCCCCGCTTCAAAGCCGGAGAGCCGATCAGAACGCGCAGCATCACCTTCCGCCTGCGAGACAACTTCTCCGGCATAGGCAGCTATACGGCCACACTCGACGGGGAGTGGATCCTGCTCGAACGCAATCCGATGCAGGGCACCATTACCCACACCTTCGACGACTCCCGCACCCCGAAAGGCCGGAGCTACACGCTCCAACTGACCGTCACGGACAACTGTGGCAACAAAACCGTCTGGAAACGGACGATAACCCGATAACAATACCGATATTTACATACTTCAGACACTGCCCGCAACATTCAGACGGCCGACCGGAAAATCGGCCAGAGCTTTTTTCAGACAACGCACTGCCGGATTACACGGCTCCGTTCATCTTCGGTCCCTGGCGAATCCTCTCACAAGCCCGGCACACCATGACAACGAAAGATCCGCTAAACAGTTATTGTTTAGCGGATCTTTCATCGTTTTTCTCAAGTGATTCCGGAGCGGTTCGAACGCTCGACCCACAGCTTAGAAGGCTGTTGCTCTATCCAACTGAGCTACGGAACCATCGTTTGCAGCACATAATCGCACAGCGCAGCAAAGGTAATACAAAATCCTCGCTTATGCAAGCAACACGACAAGTTTTACCTCTTATCCAGCAAGGTATCAAATAGTTAATACAACACAACGGAAAAAATAGTTCGCACCCAAAATTCCAGCACTTTTTCCTTTTATCTCCGAACCGTACACCGACAAAACAACATTTCCGCACATCAAAATTTCACACAATTAATATTCTGAAAAACAACACACTACAAACATCCCCCTCTTTACACACAAAAACTTTTCACCCAAATTACAACGAATATAATTTTCGATCCGGCCGTCGGCCGTTGCAGAAAAACTTTGTTTTGTGGAACTTTGCGGTGGCAATACCCCAGAGCGTGTTGTGTATTAGGAAACATTCACTAACTTTGCAGTGCCGTCCCCGACGGATGGCGACATATTGTTTAGTGAAAGTGTTTCGCTAATCCTTGACGATAAAATTTGGCGATTTTAAGGAAACAAGGATAGGCAATACAGACACTCATCACCGTGTATAGCTATATCGGTTCTCGATATACTATTCGGTGTGGGGTATTGTTTATTTGTTTCCGGGCCACGCCAAATGCCTGTCGTCAGATAAACGAACGACTCCACACTTTTTTTGTTCAAACCACCGCAGCAGGAGCCGATACGGTAAGTAGCAGGAATGATCAAATTTCTACTTATTAAATAATCTTATTATGAAAAAACTCTTTTTATTCGCAATCGCCGTACTGCTTGTCTGCGGCTGTACCGACAGCGGTATCGATGAAACGCCCTACGGAGGATCGGATAACACCGAGAACCCCGGCGACGGTAACGACTCGGAGGATGAAAAACCGGACATTCCGGAATATTCGATCAACGGAAGCGTGCAGAAAGGGCAGTTCATCCAAGGCTCTGTCGTCACTATCCAGGAGCTGAACGAACGACTGCAACCGACCGGTAAAAGTTACCAAACGCAGATTCTCGACGACATGGGCTCGTTCGAACTTACATCGGATATTGACAGCCGCTACGTAGAGATCATCGCCGAGGGTTTCTATTTCAACGAAGTGACAGGCAATCTTTCCGATGCCCCGCTGACCCTGCGGTCTCTGTCCGACCTTGCAATGGAAGGAAAGTCGAACGTCAATTTGCTCACTTCGCTGGAAACGCCCCGCATCAAGTACCTTGTTTTGAACGAGGGCCGGACCATTCCGGATGCACGCCGGACGGCCGAGCAGGAAGTGCTCCGATCGTTCTGCATCCCGCAAGACGAACTTCCCTCGCCGGAAGGCTTCGACAAGATGGACATCGCCCGTCCGGGTGTCGGCAACGCCATCCTGCTGGCTATTTCCGCCACGCTGCAACACGGACGAACGGTTGCCCAACTCTCGGAAATCGTTTCCAAAATCGCGACAGACATCGAGGTGAACGGACAGATCAAAGACGAAGCCCTGCTCGCAGCCGTACGGAGCAACGGTATGGGGATTAAACCTGCGAGAGTTACGAGAAATTTGGAACGACGTTATGAAGAACTCTCCATTACGGATTATGCAATTCCACCGTTCGACGAGTACTTGGATATTGACGGCAACGGAGTGATCGACAAACTGGATGATTGGTTCGACCATCCGTTTGAAGAAAGGTTTGAACTGATTTTCGAACCGTACGATATCGAAATGCGCAGCTTCAACGTGCAAGTCACCCCAAATTTCAATGATACATGGTATTATGTGGGAATCACCACTGCCTCGTATTTCGATTCTTACGACGACTGGCGCCAATTTATCCAAGATATGACCCCAGAGAACTCATACTCGCCGAGCTTATATATGGATAGAGAAATATTGCAAATAAATTGTATTCCGGGAACAGAATATGTAATTTATGGATTCCTCGACACCAATGATTTTCCAAATAATATATTCATTGCTCGCGTGACGAGCAAACCCCTGCCGCGCAATATGAACGCTACCGTGCAGGCGGAATGGCAACTCTATGACGGGACGGCTCTGGAAACACTCTACCCAGATATTTACAAAGGGGCAAGCGACCATCGGGTATTTATCTTCCAGGTTACCCCGACAAGCCCTGAAACAATCCATACATGGGGCCTTCTGCATGTCGCACGATCAACACAACTGAATCTTTCAGATATGCAGATCCTCGACTATCTCGAAACCGGCACATTGTTCGGCTGGAAAAATGTCGAAAATGGTTATTATTTCCTCCCCGCCGAAATGGAAACATTCGGATTCTACTATTGCGGACAGGATGAAAGCGGCGCCTGGGGCGAATTATACTACGAAGAATTAACCTTCACCGAAGACGATCTGTGCGATCCGAAGAGTGCTCCAAACTCGGGATTTATCAACGGCAAATCGGCGGTTACGCCAAACCGTACCGCCCTGATCGCAACCGCCTTCACTGCACCTGTCCGCTTCTGCAAAGCAGCCGAATACGGCCGGACACCCCATCTTTTACCAAATTGATCCATTTTGTTTCCCGGCAGATTTGGCAATTCGGTTTTTTGTTTCTACCTTTGCTCCCCTGAAAGCCCCGAAAAGTGGGTAGCGTTTATTAATTTCATTAAAAATTTTATAGCAAATGGCTGTTAAAATTCGTCTGGCACGCCACGGTAAGAAAGGTTTCGCTTTCTACCACATCGTTGCCGCAGATAGCAGAGCGCCACGTGATGGTAAATTCATCGAGAAATTGGGTACCTACAATCCCAATACGAATCCTGCTACGATCGATCTGAACTTCGAGAAAGCTCTGGATTGGTTACTCAAAGGCGCACAACCCACCGACACCTGTCGGGCGATCCTCTCCTACAAAGGCGTAATGTACAAGAAGCACCTGCTGGGCGGTGTCGCTAAAGGTGCATTCTCCGAGTCGGACGCCGAGGCCAAATTCAACAAATGGCTGAGCGAGAAGCAGACCAAGATCGAGAACAAGACCAACAAACTGGCGTCGGACGCTAAATCGGCCGAGAAGAGCCGTCTGGCCGCCGAGACCAAAATCAAGGAAGAGCGCGCAGCCGCTCTCGCCGAGAAGAAAGCCGCTGCCGAAGCTGCCGCACGTGAGGCCGCCGAAGCTGCCGCTGCCGAATCGGCTGAAGCAGCAGCTCCCGCAGAGGGAGAAGCTCCTGCCGAGGCATAGTTACAACCGTTATGTTGTTGTCGGTTGCGCGCGTGAGTAAACTCTTCGGAGTTGAAGGTGGGGTTTTACTGAATCTCTACACGACGTTTCCCGATGACTTCTCAACAGAGGAACCGCTGTTCGTGAAGATCGATTCACTGGCGGTTCCTCTTTTTTGCGACCGCTTCGAACGGAGGGGCAAGACCAACGCATTGGCGACATTCGCGGATATCGACTCCGCTCGTCGGGCGGAAGAGTTTATCGGGCGGGAGTTGTACCTCGAGCACGAGGACGACGAAAACGATGAATTCTACCTGGAAGATTTGATCGGATTCCGGGTACGGATCGGTACGTTGAAAGGCGAAATCACGGATTATTACGACAGCGAGGCCAATCCTCTCTTCGAGGTGGAGATCGGCGGCAAACGGATCCTGGTTCCGGCGGTCGAGGAGTTCATCGCAGGCATCGATTTCGAGGGCCGTACGGTGAAGATGGTACTGCCCGAGGGACTGATCGAACTGTAACGAGAATCGGTGGAAAACCGGTGCTTCCGTGACCGGATATTTCCGGCAAAACGCGCCTTTCGGTGCGGTCGAAAAGTAAAATTTGCGCAAAAAGTATGGCACGTGTAGTTATCGGACTCTCCGGCGGCGTCGATTCGTCGGTAGCGGCCTACCTGCTCCAACAGGCCGGACATGAGGTTATCGGACTCTTCATGATCAACTGGCACGACACTACGGGCACGCTCGAAGGCGACTGCCCCTGGCACGACGACCGGCTCTTCGCCGAACTTGTCGCCCGACGGCTCGACATTCCGTTCCATACGGTCGATCTCTCGGACCAGTACCGTCGCCGGGTGGTGGACTATATGTTCTCCGAATACGCGAAAGGGCGCACACCCAATCCCGACGTGCTCTGCAACCGCGAAATCAAGTTCGACGTTTTTCTGAAGGAAGCCCTCAAGCTGGGAGCCGATTTCGTGGCTACGGGACACTACTGTCGCAAGGCCGAAGAGACGGCGCCCGACGGCCGGACGATCTACAAATTGCTTGCGGGTAGCGATCCCAACAAGGACCAGAGCTACTTTCTCTGCCAACTTTCACAGGAACAGCTTTCCCGGGCGCTGTTTCCGGTCGGCCACCTGCTCAAACCCGAAGTGCGACGCATCGCCGAGCAAATGAAGCTCGCTACGGCCAAACGCAAGGATTCGCAAGGCATCTGTTTCGTCGGCAAGGTCGATCTGCCGGTCTTTCTTCAACAAAAGCTCAAAGTAAAAACCGGCAACGTCCACGAAATCAAAGCCGATTGGCCCAAATACGGACAAGCCGTCCCACTCGTCGGCAAAACGGAGGATGCAGGGATGGGCACGGCGGAACGAACGGCTTCGGATAAAAGTGCCACCCTACGCGGTATAAATCCGGCGAATACGGACTCGACAGAATGTCCGAACCCGGCGACAGCTCCGACGGCAACCGCCGCAAAGCGGTCCTCCACTCCGACGGATACCGAACTGGCTGCACTCGCTGCTCCCTACCGTTATACCGTGCGCGACGGCAAAAAAATCGGGCAGCATAACGGAGCCCACTTTTATACCATCGGCCAACGCAAAGGGCTGGGGATCGGCGGCCGCAAGGAGTCGCTTTTCGTACTGGCAACCGACGTGGAGCAGAACGTGATCTACGTCGGCGAGGGCGACAACCATCCGGGACTTTACCGCCGGGCCTTGCGGATCGCTCCCGGCGAGCTGCACTGGATCGACCCGCTCCGGGAATTGAAAACGGGCGAAAGCCGTCGTTTCGATGTCCGTATCCGCTACCGCCAGCCGCTGCAAGGAGCGGAACTCTTCATCCGTCCGGACGCGGCCTACCTGCTTTTCGACGAACCTCAGCGTGGAATCACGCCGGGACAGTTCGCAGCCTGGTACGATGGCGATGAGCTGGTCGGATCGGGCGTCATCGCCGAATAACCGGACTTCCCCCGATAGCGTCCAAGCGACCGCCGCAGAAGAAGAAGCTCATAAACACGGGCCATTTTACCGAAACCCCGGCAAAACAGGCGACAAACAGTCTTCACAACCCTCCGCTCCACGCTCAAAATACAGGCAGCCATCACGTACCGTACCGGCCGATTTCCGACAAGCATTTCCCTCCCAAGCCCCTTTCCACAAGGAGGCAAAAGAAAGGGACAGCCCAGAACACGCCCCCGGCGAACGATGACAAACAGCCTCGGGAAACAAGTCTGAAACCCGAACCCAATATAATCGCCATACTTGTTGCGGCAATCGGAATTATCCCGCCCGCTTCCTCGATCGTCCGCAAAAAGGGAGCGGGAAACGAAGAAATGCCATCCGACAAAAAACACCCCTCGGCTATTGAGCCGAGGAGTGTCAATACAGACCGATTTCGGACTTAAGTCGAAAATATTGAAAATTCAACCTTCGAAAAGTCGCCGCATTCCGTACGACCAGTCGAAACGGCCCGCACCCTATTGCATCTCCACGATCAGCGAACTATAATCCGACCAGTTCTTCTGATATTCGGCTTTCGTCCCTTTCGGTACATATATTTTATAGGAAACCAGATCCCAACCGCCGGGTTTCGGGAAGACGCCTCTCGAACCGCTCTCCAACACCGGGAAAGAGCCGGACGCAATATCGTCGAACAAAACGGTAATCTTCTCCAGGGTCATCTGATCCCAGGAACTCCTCGTATTGAAGGCCTGATCGCCGATACGCTGAATACTCTTTCCGATAACGACCGTTTTCAATGCGGTGCATTCCGCAAACGCTTTCGCGGCAATCTCGGTAACTCCATCGCCGATATAAGCCTCCTGCAAACCCGTACAGAACAGGAAGGCCCCTTCGCCGATATAGGTTACCTTGTCCGGAATGACGATACTTTTCAGGGCGCTGCAATCGTCGAACGCATTATACTCGATCTTTTCCAGGCTTTCCGGAAGCTCGATGGAAGACAGTGCCGAACATCCGTTGAAAGTATTCAGATTGATCTTGGACAGGTTGTCCCCCTCGAATACCACGCTGGTCAGGGCCGTGCAATTCTGAAAAGCACCTCCGCCGCCGGTTTCATTCCACAGATTGCGTCCCACCTCGACAACGCTCGCAGGAATAACGATTTCCTGCAGCCCCGCCTCTCCCGAAAAAGCGGCATCCGTAATATAGATCACGGTACCCGTATAAGCCCACCGCCCTTCACCGGTAGCGGAATCATACGTACTCTGTTCGTCGAGGAATTTACAATCTTCGCCCCAGAAACGCGGATTGACGGAACTCTTCTCCCAATCCAGTTGCCGGGTAGCCTTATAGTCGATATACTTCACCTGTTTGACGACCAATTTACGCATGACGGTCCTTTCGTCGTCCGAAGCGAACACCAGAATTTCGCTCTCGGGATCGGTGATCGCAGCCGGATCGTCCGGTGCGGAAACCGTGATCTTTTTAGCCGACTTGTCCACGGCAACCTCGTATCCGCTGTGCGAAATGCACTCGATGGCGACCTGCACGTTCAGAGGATTCGTCAATTCGTACTCCACCTCCGCCGTCGCACCCGGGCCGCAATATACCGACATCTCCTTTACCCGGTCAGAACCCGAAACAAACAAAAGGTCGAATTTGTCCTTGTAATACGGCAGCTTGATCGATGCTCCGGTTTCGGCCAGCGTCAAAACGAGATAATCCGGATCGGAAACATCTATGTCGCTGAACATCGAATCGCCGTCCTCACCGGGATCGCCCGTAGCCGGGCCCAATTTATTCCACGTTTGGCCGTTGTCGTAGGAAATATACCAATAACCGTCGTCGCGGACCTCCAGTTTCGGCGTGACGCCGTCATCGCCCTGATCGCCGGCACTGCCCTTGAGCGAGGCCAGCCACTCCTCCTCGGTCCCCTGATAACCGTTCTCCACCGCAAGCTCATAAGCCGACTTACCGTCGTCGCCATTGCTGCCGTTGAGCGAAGCCAGCCATTCGTCGAGCGTTCCCCGGTATCCTTTTTCCACGGCCAGTTCGTAGGCCGACTTACCGGCCATTCCCTGAGCCAGAATCTTGCTTCCTTCGTCGTCCGTGAGCCATTCGCCGTCGAGCGTCCAATAATAGAGTCCGTCGGTATCCTGTTCGACACCGATTACAGGGGTCGTACCGTTCTGCCCATTTTCTCCCTTTTTCCCGTGATAGATCGTCACCGGACCGCTTTTGCTGAAAGAGATCGTATAACCGACCGTTTCACCGTTTTCCACGACCGGGACCACTCCCGTCACATAGTCGTTGCCTTGCAGGGCCTCGACAATCTGTTGCAGCGAAACGATATTGGTATTCAGCTGGCTGCACAGTTCCTCCAGCGCTGCCAGCCGCGACCCCATATCTTCGTTTTTGTTCCACATGGCCACTTCGTCATACTCCGTACAGGAAACCAGCGACAACAGGCCCAAAATCATGCATGTTATTATCTTTCTCATAGTATTCTCCGATTAAAAATTGACACCTGCCCTCACGATGAAACTGCGGTTCCTGACATTCTTGTAGCCGACCATCTGGCTGTCGTTCCCGTACATCGTATCGGTTTTGTCGATGTTTATCAGGCCGATCTGGTAAGCGACCCCGATCCCGAACCGACCGAACGTAATATCGGCTCCGCACGAAAAGCCCATGTCGTGACGCGAAAACCCGCCTTTTTCTCCGAAAACCGGGATCTCCTCGGCGCCGACCTTGCGCTTCCCGCCGACACCGACCGCATAATAGAATCCGGCATGCGGAATCAGGGCAAAACGTTCGCCCAGGGCGACGGTATAATCGATACCCACAGGAATTTGCAGGTAGTTCATCGTGGTACGGCTATCGTCGAAGCCACGGACCTCGTACCCTTTGCTTATAAAGGTCAATCCCGTCCGCAGATAGAACGGAAATTGCCGGCCCAACCGAATCCGATCGCTGACACCCACCTCGTAACCCGGCCTCGTCGATGAGGTCAAGCCGTAAGAAGTGATCCACGAAGTACAATATCCCGCATGTACCCCGATCATATTCGCCGGATACGAGCGACGCGGCTTTGCAGGAACCGTCGCAGAGATCGTCGTTTCACAAGGCATCGACGCCGCGTCGGCAGGCACCCGAACCGGCTCCTGCTGTGGCGCCCGCTCCTCTTCGGAGGGAACGACCGCAATCGGCTCCGGCTCCGTTTCGCTATCCTGCGTCACGATATGCAGATAGAGCACGGTGCTGACGCTGTTGCGAAGTTCGGGGAAAAAGTGCTCCAACATATAATTATACGGTTTTCCGCCCTGCAAATCCATCAGTTGCTTTTTCCGGCCATCGACAATCCGATTATCGTCGTCGTAAATCCACAGCGGCGTATGGTCGAGAATATCCAACACTTCGTCGCGTCCCGCCATATCGGAAGCCGCGACCTGTTCCCGCAGCATTCCCCACGCGATGCCTTCGGCGTGATATTCGATCAAAGATGCGGGTATGTTCCCCTCGCGGACCAGATAGGCCTTCAACTCTTCCGCCCGTCCGACCGACAGCCGTTCGTTGGCTTCTGCCGTTCCGTCCGGCGAAGCATACGAGCGGATAACGACCTTTTCGACCCGGTCGTTTTTCAGTGCCGCTTCCGTCAGATTCAAGAAACGCTCCATCTGCGCCCGATTGTCCCGAAACGACAGATCGACATTACGATACCCACGGCGATAAAAAATTTTCATGGAATCCGCCGCTTCCTGCGCCTCCACGCCTCCTGCGGCTAATACGGCAGCAAATAAAAAGAATAGGATTTTCTTCATTCGACATTCAATTATCATCGATTAAACACTATTAACCAACAATAAACCGGGACGTTATCCCAACGTCCATCCTATTTAATCGTTCCACTGAACACCACAAACGAATAATGCGGGGTATAAACCCACAGGGTGACAAACAGAGAAAATTATAATTATCTGGATTATAATATAATTGTAAATTGTTTTTGCAAAGTCGCCGGGATAATATATATTTGTGGCTATAAACCAACGATTTAACCAACGATTAACCGACAAATCGGGAAAGAGCGATCGAAACGGCTCCGGCGGTCTTCTGCAAAATCGGCGGAAACTCCGAACACAAATCGCCGGAATTCCCGCAAGTTGTTCAAACATCGGTCCGATTGCTTTTGAAACGGCTGATTCGAAGTCGTTCTTTTTTATCCAGCGCTTTTTGGACCGACAGGTATTTCACCCTGAATTTGGCAAACGTGTCCCGCGAAAGACCGAAATGCCTGCAAATATCGCCGATGGACTTTCCCCGGTCGAGCATTGCGATAACGGTTTGCCGATTTTCAATCAATACGTTCAGTTTGGTATAACTCCCGTAACGACGACCCAAGACCATCCCCTCGGCACGCCGCAGCGCCAGCGCCTCGCGCGTCCGCATCGAAATAAGATTGCGCTCGATCTCCGCGACGAGTCCGAAAGCAAAACACAGCACCTTGCTGTTGATCGTATTGTCGAACGAATAGCCCTCCTTGGTCGTATAAAGGTTGATTCCCCGTTCCAGGCATTTGCCCATAATCGCCATAATGTCCGTAAGCGTTCGGCTCAGGCGCGAAATCTCCGTAACGATCAACGTATCGTTTTTCTTAAGACGGCGTAACAGTGCACCGAGTTTGCGATCACGCTCGCTCTTCTTACCGCTGACGACTTCCGTCACCCAATGGTCCACGACGAGATTCCTGCTTTCGGCGAAACGCCGGATCTCATCCTGCTGGTTGGCAAGATGCTGTTTTCCCGTGCTGACGCGTAAATAACCTATTATCATAATACAAATGATTTTAACCGAGGCAACGTCGCCTCGGTCGGTAAAGGTAAGCGTATGCTTCGGGAGCGCCGGAATACAAAACCTTCCGGCATAAACAGTCCGGACCGGCCGCAAAGCCCGGAAAACGAATAATAAATTAGAACCCTACATCCGATTTACTCCGGATATGTTTCGGGTTCCGAAACCTTTCGGTCGGAACGGTCGTTATTCTCCGCCAAAGGGAACATTTACGATTGCGGCCTCTCCCCTCCGCAGAGGAGATTTCACGTGCGGCACGGAGCTCGGGAAAACGATGAGCGAAAACGAGTAAACCGTCAAATTATGCGACTGTTGTAAATAAACGTCCCGAACGTTTTATCGCTCCGTTTTAATCCCGCGATTTTCGTATCCGGCCAGGGAAAAACGGTTGGTTTACGACCGAGCCGCAAGTCGTTCCATAGGATGATGTCGTCTGCAGCATGGATTCCGCCGCTCCGTCTTTTCGATCGGAACAGACTGAGAGATTTCTTGCCGCAGCCCCAAGCACTTTAATACCGAACCACCCGTTCCCTATGCTGTCGGGCAAACCGCCACAAAAGACCGAAAGCAAGCCATTAAAAGCCAAAGTCCGGAAGAGCGTTACGATAACGATTCGCTCTTCCGAACTTTGGTTTGTCGTGCAGTTAAGTCGCCTCTTCACCTTCGGAGCCCCTGTCAATCCGCTCCGCCGTGCCGAAGAAATAGTGCAAGACCCACAGGAAAAATAATCCTTCGAGAAACAGCCGACTCCGAGAACGAAATATCCCCGTACCCTTTTGCAGGGTACGGGGATATTTCGTTCTCGGCACCGCCCGCCCACAGGCAGGAATATCAGGGTAGTGCCGCAATCGTTTCAAAAGCCTCTCTCCAGACAGCATTTTTCCTGTACACCTCCACACTGCCGGCAGGTACATAAAGAATTTTAGCAGGAAGGCCGAAATTATCTTTCCCTAGCTCCGGCGGAATAACGGCCAGACAGGTAACGACAGCCATATCAAGATAACCCTTGAAAGCCCAATCTCCCATACTTGTCACACTTTCCGGAATAACAACTTTCGTCACAAAGCTGCATAACATAAATGCATAATCTCCGATGCGGGTCACACCTTCGCCAATCGTCAAGGAGGAAATCCTGTTCACATGCGGATACCAAGGCGGAGTTTCCGAAGTACCTCCATCTCTATAATCGGGCATAGGTCCCTCCCCGGTAATCGTCAGGACACCATCCTCCGTCAAAGTCCATGTAAGCTTCCCGGTCGTTCCCCCAAAAATCACCGCCGCCGAATCGCTGCCATCGCAAGAAGATAACCCTACAGGAAACAACAGGCAAAAACACAAAGACCAAAATAAAAATCTTCTCATAAGCTGAAAATCATTAAATCCCCCTAAAAACAGTTCGTCCAATAAAACAATTCGACATAAATATATAAAAAATTATTCAAAGAGCGCCTATTCGGCAATATTTGCCATGGTGATTGATTATACGATTTAGTGTATCCCCCAGGATTTATCAGGATTTAGTTCGTCATCGCCTCATTTTTTTACAGCGACAATCACGCCCCAAGCTCCATAATATCGTCCTACTAATCTCTTTATCAACGATGTACTTCGTCATAGCATACAATAACCACAAAATACATCCGTAGCAAACATGCTCGATCATCATCGGTGGTCGCTGCTCTATGCCCTGCTCCTCCTTATCCTTTATATGAAAATCGATTTTTACAAAGACTTTTAACCCAAAGCGTTATGTGACAAAGGCAATGACGGGCCGACGGTCGCCGGCACAATTCGTATGTTTTTCAACTTCCCAAAACACCTTCCCTACCGGGACCGAAAGAGATTTCAGACCAGAACTGATCAACACGTCCACGACACACCAACGGATTCTCTCTCCCGCACCACACAAACCTCAATCGCGAATACACACGAACCGCGATCTATCGCCTACATAAATTTAACGCTTTTAATACGGGTGTCCCGCCCGGCGATTTCACGTTCGACGAGGCCCGTCACCACATCTGCGGCATCGTGCCAGCGGTTAGCACGGAATTTCCAGCGGTAAGTGGTCAGATGGGCATACAATTCGGGCCAGCGCAGCGCCCAGTCGCAGGGAAAACGTACCGTATGAACCACCGTCGCTGCGTTCGAGAGGATGCGGGCTTCCTTGTTAGCGGACTGGTGAAACCACTCCACACGAACCTGCGGCGCTAAAGCCTGCACCGCGCGGGCAAATCCCCGGCCTCCGTTGTTACTCTCGATCAGTGCCGCACGCGTACCCGACTCGCGGAGCATCGTTCCCACCAGTCCTTCGGTCATCTCCATCGGTTCGCGCGAATAAACCGCATCGGTAACGTAGATCACCCCGTCCGGATCGACGACATAACAGAGCGAACAGAGGTAATCGTCGCCCGTATCGGCCGTATCGGTATAGTTCGCCCGGCGCACGATGTCGCGGGGCAGCTCCTCGTAAGTCAGGAAATTATCCCCGTAGAGCAGCCCTTCGCGCACCGAAGGACGCCCCTGATACATACACTCGAACCGCACGGGATCGAGCCGCCGCTTACCACGCAGCAATTCCGCGCCGTGAAGCTCCTCCCAGAGCGCTTCGCCCGGTTCACGGGGATCGACCGGCGACGGAGGACGCGTTTTGAGAGCTTCGAAGTTCAAATAGAGCCAGGTATCGGGCGGCAGCGTATCGAGCTGCGCCCAGTCGGTGAACTCGACGAAAGGCTCCCGGCGGCAGAGCGTGCCGATCAAATCCTCCTCGTGCCAGCGCGTGAAGACGATCAACTCGCCGGAGAAGTTGTGCATACGGGTCTTCACGACCGAGGTGTACCACTCCCAACAGTTCTCCCGCACGACGGGCGAATTGGCCTCCATCGCATCTTTGTACAGAAAATAATCAAAATTGTCGCAAACCAACTAATGAACGAAAAAATTTGCCTTGTTTTTAATCTGAAATTTTATGTATAAGGGAAAACGCCGCATTTTTTCGGCCCTTTCTCCTTAACCTTTATAGATACGATGCAATTCAACTCCACCGAATTATTTTACAAACTGCATCAGATAGTTTTCGCAAAATCCAGCTAACGGGAATTTCACTACCTCGTCCCGTCCGTCGGGTGTGACGTATTGGAATAGGATTGTATCGGCTTTCACGTGGTAGTCGAACAAATTCACCTTTTCGCCCGTTCCCTCGATTTGTGCCTCGTTAGCCGTCATTGTGCCGATTATTCCGTCTGTTTCGTTAAGTTCGCACTTTCATCCGAATATGTATTGTCGATTCTTTGTAAGGACAATTTCGACGGGCTTTGTAATGTCTGCCATATTAGGGGCAAACATGTAGATAAATGTTTCGGGAAATATTTCGTCTTTGGGTTTTCCTACAAGCAGGACTATTCCCTCTGTTTGGCTCCATTTAACCGCCTTTTGGATTAACTGCCGATCTTCCCATGTGTCGGTCATTCATTCAGTTTTCGGTTGTTTGTATCTGTTCATTTTAGCTAAAATTTAATAGTTGTTTATCTTTATAAAGATAAGATTATTAGCGGAATAAACAAAACAAGAAAGTGACAAACTCTGCAAAAGGGTCTTATAGATTAATCTTTTTACAAAGTCTGTCACTCGGAGATTTAATTGAATCAAGTTACCGTACTTTTATGTAGGCGACATATTTTGAAAGTTGTTTAATTTGTTCGGGCAATTCCAAACCTTGTAACAAATTGATTTCTGGAATTTCAATAGATATTGGTGCGGATTCTACCAAATTCCGAAGATAGGATGCTTTAATCGCATATCCGACATTATTAGCTTCCATAATTCCAGCGTTTGTTATAGCAATAAGATTTCCTTTTTTATCGAATAGCGGACCGCCACTATTACCAGGTTGAATCGGTGCGGAAATTTGATAGGTTACAATATCGCCCTCGTAGCCTGTTTTGGAACTTATGATGCCATCTGTGATTTTAACCTCTTCTCCCATATAAGAAGTAAGCGGATAGCCCATTGCAAAAACGCTCGTTCCAACCTCACTCGTGGTTGATTTCAATGCAAATGGAATATTGTCGAAATGCGTGAATTTGTCATCGTCTATCATCAACAATGCAAGGTCGTTCGTTTTATCTATCGCCAGAACTTTGGCTTTATATGTCAAGACCCTGCGATTATCTTTGATTACCACATCATAGTATTTTGCATTTTCAATTACGTGATAGTTCGTTACGACTACACCATCTGTCGATATGATTATCCCGCTTCCACTACTCCTGTATGCTACTTCATCATTGTCTGTCGGATTTTCACGGTTGCGTTGCGTCGCTGTTCCATAATATTCCGAAGATGGGAACATTTTTAAGAATGTTGCTTCTACTTCTTGATCTTTTACCTTAATATTCATTGTTGCGGCATCGAAGGTGATAAAGAAATTGTCGTTTGTTCGCTTTGAATCCATAAACCAGCTCGCCTTGAATAGATTAGGCACAGCCGTAGATTTCATAGTTGCCTTTACATCTCCAACTTTCCAGAATGGATCCTCTTGAGTCCCTTTCAAATATATGATTTGATAATCCGTTTCCTCCTTTTTTACAGCAACTGTGAATTTATTTGTGCCCCACCATTCCATATGGTTGCATTCAAAAAATTCATATATGCCTTCATTTTCGGAAATTCCGTTTTTTTGCCAATAGGAGCGTAAAGATTGTTCATCCCAATCCGTATGAATGGACGTATCGGGGTTATAGATCGGAATATTTTCAAAATAGATAAAAGCAGGTTCTGCATAGCTTAACTTTTCAACACCTGTCGGAATGGCGTTAAAAACTATAACGACTCCTACCTGTTGTTTTTTTGACAATGGATAGAATCTATTAAATTCCAACTCTTCTCTATTAGAAGAATCGAAAATTGCCATTGCTTGATTCCTAAATCCGTTTCCTTCAATATAAATAGATGATGGGAAAGATACAGTGCAATTTTTAAGAACCGATATATTCAGTGCGACAAATGTGTAATCATTGGTTACCTTAACATCCTCTAATATTGTAATAAAGGATTTACAGTTACTTGCAAATCGACTATAATCATAATTTGCAGGGGTAGTCGTAACATTTGTTTGTCCTATTCCCAATAAAGGAAATAATAAAAACAGGAGGGTAGTGAATTGTTTTTCCATAATATGGAATATTATAGGTCAAAATAATATGTCTTGTTCAGAATAATTGCCTTGTAAGAAAAACGGCTTTCGAATTCATCATAGGTAGACCCTGAACATTTGTAAACAGGTACAGTTCCGACTTTTTCCCACATAGCTCCAACCGCACTGCTTTTGTAAATAGCAACAACACAAATTGTATTTTCGATAGAAACCTTAATAGGGGCTTTATAGCACCCTCCTGTGGACCGATCAATGCAATATGCCGTAATAGTTCGTATTTGTTGTTGAGATTGTGCTTGTTGATTATTGCTATTATTGCTTTCTCTTGTAATTGGAGTGTACCATTGCGCGTTTACAGCACAGCAAGAGAAGATAAACCCGCAAGTAATAAGTAGTTTTTTCATGATATATTTGATTTAATAAGGTTCGCTGTCATTCTCCCTCCACTATTGTTTCAATTTGATGCGATAATTCTTGTATTGCATCATGGCTATTTCGTGCAGATTCAGTTGGATGCAGTTCGTAAATAAGCAAAGCCCCGATTTCGGTATAAGTTTCTTTGTCATTAGTACGAATTTGAATATTTCCACCTATTGCAGGATAAGCCGTTTCTGTAAATTCTACTAATTTAGTAGCTACGAGGAGAGAGATTTGCCTTTTTGAGGGCAACGATGTTTTATCTGTCAATTCGTCTCGTAATTGCAGATAAAGTTCCTTTGTAATGGAATTTGTCATGATCTTTTCTCGCAACAAATCAAAACTCGATAACGGCATAATCATAAATGTTGTACCGTATCAACTCCTACTGCGGTGGGTTATAAGCAAAAAGAAAGTGTGGAGTTGTTCGCTTATCCACATAGAGGTTCTGACAAAACCTTGGTACAAATAAGCAAATCTCCACACTTGGCAGTATATATCGGGATGATATATAGCTACACAAATGAAGAGTGTCTGTCTTGCTTACTCTCGTACCTATTGAAACTGTCAGATTTCTATGTGAGAGTAAACGCGAAACACTTTCACGTTACTAATATGTCCGCTACCTGTTCGGTAACGACACAAAGATAGAAAATGTTTCTAAAAGACAGAACACTCTATGGAAATTTGCTGTGCTTTTATTGTGCAAAGTTCTTGAAAACAAAGTTTCTATCCAATAGATTACGCTATGGAATCGAAACTTTGTTAGTTGTAAGTTGGGTTAATCGTTCCCGCAAATTTCTTGTATTACGCCGTCCATGTAAATCGCCTGCCCGCTCGTCAGCCGTCCCCACCAACGACACCCTAATTTGTCAATGATGATTTCGCCCTGCTCTTTCAGTCGTTCGGCCAGCCACGGAGTAACAAGCCACCATTCCAGCACCTCGTCCCCGTTAAAGGGATAGATATATTCCTCGTCGATTTTCCCCGCTTGGATCAGCTCCTCGATAACCGTGCTTTGTCCCCATAAAACATGGATGTCCGTAATCCGTTTGGCTCTCTCTTGTGTTTCGTACATAGCGATTAAGTTTTATTCTTCGGTTATTAGTAGTAATCCAACTTCATGTAATATCAATAATCTTATGCTGTTAGATGGTTTCGGGCATGAATAGGGGGCGGTCTGTTTTATGTGGAATCCTATTATATGTAATGGATAAAAATTCGATTTTCCATCTGAAAAGGGGGAGGGGTGAAAAAGTGATAGTATCTTCATGGTCGGCCTATCAAAGCAAAACGCCCCGACTATAAAAATCGGAGCGTCTGAACGAAAGTATATTATGTGAGTAGAAAAGATTGTAAATGTAGCTTATTGGCCTTTATCGGGTCTTGGGTGCATAGCACCTTAACGAAATAAGCCAGCGACACGGATTCGGGAATCATCTTGCACCGTTCATTTAGGGCATAAGTAACCGACAGCGAATTATCAGCCGACAGATTCGGAATGTTGTATTTAGTAAGAATCCGATTCATTGCCCGTTCATTTCATTGCGGCGGATTTGTTCCCTTTGTTAGGCAGAATTGACATATTTCATTATAGACGGCGTGTGCCGTATCTTTCTGCGGCGGATTTACAAAGCAATCATCCGTTATTTCGTAGCCGTTCGGTAGGGCCTTAATCAGTCCTAATCCGTTACTCTCTTTAATAAGAGTGGAAACCGTGTTGCGGTTCATTCCGACAGCATCGGCAATCTGTCCGATATTTCAAAGGATAGTATTCGTATTATTAAGACATATAGCCTTTAATATGAGTAGAAAGCCCGCGATTTTCGGCGGATGGTTCTTTGCAAAGAATCGGTTATCCACGAAAAAGAAATCCGTTTGGGGATTGGCTATATAATAGGAATTACGGCGTTTGCATCCGTCGATTATGCGGGTTGTAACCTGCATTGCTCCGCACTCCTCCAATCGTTGGACAGACCGTTTGACGGTACGGATATTTACTCCTGTTATTTGGGACAGCCTATCTTCCGTTATATGGCTTGTTTGTGTCTTGTAGTCCGATTTGCATTTAATCGTTGCTCAAACGTAAATGTCAGTCGGTTTGCCGTTGCCCGTCTGAAGCTGGCAAATTGATTTTGGAATCGTTGTATAATTCATCGTTAGCGACGTAATTAGTAAATAGTATCTCTTTTGTTTTTAATAATTTCCGAAAGCAGGCGGAGCCTAACGCGGCTTTGGCGGCTTTTCGGTTGTCGAATCATTTGTGTTGCGTTACATAGTACAGCATAGTCTGAAAATCGGGTTTGAGGCTCTTCAGAGCCGAGAGCCTAAATTAGGTGTTGGTTGGGTAGGTAGTGGTATAAGTGCCACTTTTGAGCACGAAGCAGGGGACAGATTTAGGCATCGCCCTTATCCCTCTTGCTGGCTTCTGTAAAGG